>Ga0194023_1000151_pt1 | contig 11371 bp, 7 predicted proteins | sample IW6Sep16_MG_FD_140348 | JGI IMG/M metagenome (GOLD analysis project Ga0194023, IMG submission 140348) | Freshwater microbial communities from the Broadkill River, Lewes, Delaware, United States - IW6Sep16_MG | ecosystem: Environmental > Aquatic > Freshwater > River | place: USA: Delaware...
CATTAAAAAAATAAGCATATTACTTACCAGTAAGCCAATCGTTTTACTTGAGCCTATAACTTGCCTATTTTATAAAAGTACTCAAAATTACTTATTAAAGCCTATAAATCCAAATAAGGGTTTTATTGAGGCGGAAGTTTACCTGTTCCTTTGCACCAATTACAACGTTCGCGGTCGCGTGTGCCTAACCAATACCCTTGTCCATCGCAGCGTGGGCAAGCATTTGCAGGTTTAGAAGCTGGCAAAAATCCCCTAATAACTTGCACAACATAATACAAGGCAATTACAATAAATACCAAAGCAATAACTTGAGTCATAGCACAAATAATTTACTACATTTAGGAAATACTATACAATTTATCATATTTTTCAATATTCACATCAGGCAATAACCTATCGTTTTTTAGCAAAAAATTGGTCATTTGTTGTGCAAAATATGGCGCTAATGTTACCCCCTTCGTACCCAAGCCATTAAAAATAGCCAACTGTTTATACACAGGATGCCGGCCCAAAAAAGGTCGGCGATGCTTATTACATGGGCGAATACCCGCCCGATGCTGGGTAACAGTATACGGCACCTGTATCATTTTTTGCAACTGTTTCGTTAACTTTTCGCGTACCGCTGGCGTAATACACTCATCCACCTCCTCCCGATTGTAGGTAGCCCCCAACCAAAATTTGCTAGCATTTAAAGGAATTAAAAACTTACCATTTTTAATAAAACTGCCATTTGTTTGTAAACTAGGCGCTTCAATAGTTAATATTTCGCCCTTATTAAGATTAAATGGCAAATAGTTAAAATAGGGGTTATAAATTGCCCGATACCCCTCACAAAAAATTACAGTAGCCACTTCTTTGCCTTTCCATTTCGCCCCATTTAAGTGCAATTCTAAATCGTCATATTCAAACTTGGTTGCTACCAATGCCCCCTGTTTTACCAAATATGCTCTAATAGCTTTAGTCAAGCTTACCGTATCTACACGCCCCCCTGAAATGGTAGCATAGCCTATCGTACTGTGCAAACTTTCGGCATAGCCACCCAAAGTAATCGCTTTAATATAAGGTGTATAGTCTATTTGTGCCTGACGTTCACTAAATTGGTTAATTTCTTTATAACTATTAACCTGCCAAATAATAGGCTTCCGATATAAAAAAGTTTCCCCCAATACCTCCTCTAAATGTGTATATGCCGCAAAAGCGAAAGGAAACAAGGTTTCGGCCATCCAAGTTTTAACCAAACGCCGCCCCGTAACAGGGTTCATAATTCCCGATGAAACCTGACTGGCGCTATTAGGATGTGGTTTATCTACTACTAACACACGTTGCCCAGCTTGTAGTAAATACCAAGCTAGCATAGAACCAGCCAAGCCTTGACCAATGATGAGATGAGGATGCGCAGAAGACAACTGTTGCATAATGATGTGAATAAGTGTATAGAAAGCGTTTAAAGGAATATCAATAAATTGATAAGCACAAAACGCGGACAAAAATAACACTTTTGCCTCAATATCTGCCTCACTCTAGTCATTTATAGCATAATAAGCACGCCGCAAATCAACTAGTAGCTGCTCGATGAGTCGCATATTAGGCATATCAGGCAGCAAACTAGTAGTATAAGCCAATTCAATAGCCGTCATTTTTTGCTGGGCCAACGCCATTAAATCAGCATATTGCCACTCCCCCATTCGTATAGACAATAAAAAATCGCGGTTAGGACGTTTAACTTGGACTATTCCTGTACTCAAAATTTCCGCCGCCATGTCTAACAAACGAAACGTGTGCATCATATTCTTGCTATCGTAGTTTTTGCCGTGTGCAATGGTATTTGTGTAACGCATTTCGTTACGTTTTTCTACCCATTGCCAATACGCTTTGTAATCTTTACAATATTTGCTATACCCATCTTGATTTACATATACATATGCCGCTAAACTTGCCGTTTTAGGAATACTACTTAGTGCAACCATAGTAGCATTGTCTTTTTGAACAATGCCTTTGTAAGCCAAAGTGTTAGTAGGGTCGTAATATATAGCAAATACATTTTTAGCATGTGGTACTTTAACTAAACCACAATTAGCTTGTGCATACTTCTGTTGTTGTAACCAAGTATTTAAAGGCATGCTACCTTTTCCATGCAACACATAACAAAAATCCAATAAATTTTTGCGTTTTTTAGCTATGGGGTTATTAATCTTTTTATTCAAGCCCTTAGCCTTTTTTATTTGGCTAAACGCATAGCCAGCAAAAGTATCCTTGCATTTTTTCGATAAAAACAAACGTGGTGCTATCGCTTCCATAATAGGATGCTTTAGCAAAATTTTGTCGCTTGGTGTAGCCAGTAGCTCTAAAATATTGGGGTTATTTTTACCTAGTAACTCTAAAAATCTACCTAATTCATAATACACCTCATCATTGCTTGCATCGGCAATTTGTGGAATATAAGAAAAACCGTAAATATAATTTTGTGGTAACACAAAAACCCCTTTAATATCAGTATCAGAACCGGGCAAGGCTAATCCGTAAGCCTTGCTACCCGATATACATTTATATACAATAAGCTGCCGTTCATGAAGGTCTTGAATAGTCATTATTAATCACCATTATTTAAAATATCTCGAAAAAATTGGTCTAACAAATCAGTACTTGGGCGCGTTTTATGACGCTTGGGTATAACAATATTAATAAGCGCTAATTCGGTTTCTATAAAATTTTGCAACATGGGTTCAAGCGTATGTATATAACTTTCGTCAACCATAGTTTTGTGTTCCAATAATGCTATTAGGTGTTGACGAATATGGGGCGTGGTAATTATGGGCAATAAACTTGGCAAGTCCATAGGTGGAATGCTTTGTTTGGTAATTATCCACTTTGCGGCAAGTAAAGGACGGATTACATAAAACAACTTTTTAAGTTTCATTGTATTGTCCTTTTTACCACTATAATAACTATTCTTTGCCAAACCCCTATAGTGTCCTAACATGGCTTGTGGCTCAAAAAAGGTATGCATTAAGTCCTCAAATTTAGCCTTAAAGTTGTTGTTTACAGCATATACAATAGGCGACTGCAACCACTCAAAAGGGGTAGCATTAGACTTGCGCAGTAATTGCAAGGTTTTCTTAATATCCCAGCCCGAAACATCCAACCATTTTCCTTCAAAATAACTTATCTCTTCCTTTTTTTGGTCAATGCTTAAATACCAGTTTCTCGGACGTACATAAATCACTCGCACATCATAATCGCTATCAATAGAAGGGCAACCCCATGCACGGCTACCACTTTCTACTGCCATTAACACCTGTATAGCTTGTGTTTGTTCTAGTGTATGTATATGCGCTTGTATGGCTTGTTTGGTTAACATAATACCTTTCCTTTTTTTAAATTGATATATACAGACGCTTTTTGCAACGCGGCAAGGCTTTTTTTCGTTCCCAACATACCAAAAATAAAAAGCCCTTCTGGTTGAAGTTTTGTACTGCAACTCAGAAGGGGACTCAACTAACTGGCTATCTACAAATTTTGTATTATTCTTGTAACAATAATATTTTATTGCGACATTTCCAAATTTCTTGTACTTAGTATACGCAAAAAGCTTTAGTAAAATAATTTACAGACATTATTTTACTAAAGCTAGTATGCTTACACCTTTGTTTGTGTAAAAGTACGTATTTTTTAGCTTATTCTAAGCCTAAACCATAATAATAAGTATTAGGATAGCCCGGATAAATACCTTCTAGTAATACACCGCCTTTTTTACTATTAATCATCTGCTGCAAATCTTGTACCGAAGTAACGGGTTTGCCATCAATTTTAGTAATAATAAAGCCTTCCTGAATGTCAGTAGATTTACTCAATTTTCCCTCTAATAATTTTTGTACCTGAATGCCTCCTTTTACACGCAAAGCCTGTGCCTCCTTAGAACTTAATTCTTGAAATTCGGCACCTAACATTTGGGCAAGGTTAGCAGCTTTAGTGCTTTTAGTTACCACTTCTGTATTCCCTTGTTTATTTTTCAAATTAATAATTATGTCATGTTCTTTACCGTTTCTATACACCGTTACCGATACATCATCTCCAGGGCGATGACTTGCTACTATTTCTTGCAACGATGGTGCCGAATTAACAGAAGTACCATCTACTTTAATAATCACATCACCTTTTTCAATGCCTGCATTTGCTGCCGAACCATTTGGCATCAAGTCGTCTACATACACACCTTGTGTAATATCAAGGTCAAGTTCTTTAGCTAAGTTGCCATCTAAATCGCGGATAACTACGCCAATAAAAGCGCGTTGCACTACGCCATAGTCCATTAAATCGTCAATTACTTTTTGCACAATATTGGCAGGAACAGCAAAAGCATAACCTGCATAAGTACCTGTAGGAGTAGCAATAGCTGTATTAATACCAATAAGCTCGCCCTTGGTATTAACCAAAGCACCACCACTATTACCTGGGTTAACCGCTGCATCGGTTTGTATAAACGATTCAATAGCAGAACGGTCGTCTAAAATATTGAGATTGCGACCTTTAGCACTCACAATACCCGCAGTCACTGTCGACTCTAAGTTAAACGGATTACCTACTGCTAACACCCATTCTCCTACTTGTACATTATCAGAATTGGCTACTTGTAAGGTAGGTAAACCAGTGTCTTCTACCTTAATTAAAGCCAAATCGGTAGAGGGGTCGGTGCCTATTACGGTAGCTTTGTATTTGCGTTTGTCATGCAAGCTTACCTCTAACTCATCAGCACCTTCAATTACGTGGTTATTGGTAACAATATAGCCATCGTTGCTAATAATTACCCCCGAACCTGAAGAAGTAGCCATGGAACCTCCACCTTGTCCGCCACCATGTGGACTAGGCCCTGCATCGTCAAAAAAACGTCTGAATGCATCAAAGGGGTCGTAGTAATTGCTAGGAATTACTTGTTTTTGTGACGAACGGATGTGTACTACCGCAGGTGTGGTTTTGGTGGCAGCACTGGTAAAATCAACAACTGGCAATGGATTGGCTGTGGGTGTGCTGGTATTAAAAAAGTTAGACGCATTGTTTGCAGTAGTACTATTGGTATTTTTCGTGAGTGCTGCCGGCGAAGCAGGTACTTCTTTCACAATAACCAATTGGTTAAACCCTAAAAAATGGTACGCACCAATGGTTATAAGGCTTCCAAAAATAGCAGCAACAACTAATGCACTAAATGATTTCATTCAACTATTAATTTTAATTATAAATTAGCTTTTAGGAGCGAAAAATACGTTTATATGGTGATATTAGTATTTATTTTTTTATTTGGGCGTTCCCCCTACACCGCTTTCCAAGACGGTGTAGGGGTCGGGCTTTGCGGGGCTCCGCGTTCGCTTCGGTGCTACGTTCCACTGCGCACAGCTCCTTGCGTCGCTCCCCTACAATCCCTAACGCGGGCTGCCAAAGGTTGTTGTGACTGCCCTATCGTGGCTTCGTTTTTTTTGAATCCTTAATTATCATAAATACTTAATGTACTCGTTTTTGAATAAACATATTTTTCTTTAAGAGTACAACACCAAACAAGCCATTTTTATTCCCAATACTAAGGGTTTTAACCTTTTTTAACCCCCATATTTATAAAGTTTTAAAACGCTTACTATTAAGACGTTTTAACCTAATGCGCGTTACCTGCAATGATGTTTTTTTTGTGAAAATAAACTTTTTATAGCTGTTGTTATTATGTAAAAAACAATATCGGTATGGTGTGATTTGGCTATTTTTTCATATGCTTTAGAGGCCAAAAACACGCTCCTAGTTACTTTTATTATACGCCTAACTATTGCTAGGACGACCGCGTTAGGGATTGGAGCCAGGCGACGCAAGGAGCCGTGCGCAGTGGAACGTAGCACCGAAGCGAATGCGTAGTGGCGCAAAGCCCGACCCCCGCTGCCCAGAACTGCAAAAAATAGGGGGCTATTTTTTGCAGTTCTGGGCAGCGGGGGGAACGCCCAAATAAAAAAAATTATTATTTATCTGATAGTAGTAGTTGTGCTAGTATAGGCATTTTATAACAATAGGCACTCAAATTGAGTGCATGCCTTGTTTTTAACTTTATTAAACTTTTTCTACAAAAATGGTAACCACCAGCAAACTATGGTAATATATGAGCGAATTGGCTACAATACCATCTGCTTTATTAATCTAATATTCACCAGTTTTATAACACTTTAGTTTAGGTTTAACCTAAAATTCACCTATTTCGATACGTTCACGATGTGTATTTGTATCCAATACTTTAAATAGCCCTAACGCAGCAATTTGCGTTAGGGGTTATTTTTCTTTTAAAGCGTTTAGCAATCAAAAGCCTGCCCCAGTAATTTTTTTCGTATTACCGCCCTCGTATAGTATAGCGCCAGTATAGTTAGTTTGGGTTTTATAAGACCGCTTTTTTAGCATTGAGATGTAGCGCCGTTAGTATCAAGCAATTTTTATTTGTTCATGTTTCAACTAAAGTTTATGAAAGACCTATCATTCACCAGAAAATGTTGGGCCATAGCTGTATTGTTATTTTGTTGTAGTACTTTTAGCATGGCACAATTTCAACACACTTTTATAGCCCCTAACGAAGCAAAATTAGCAAAAACTTTACCCATAAACGGACTTGGTAGTACTACTTCTGTACCTACTTATATAAGCGTAGGTACGGTACAATATTACCCCTCCGATTTTCAAAAAATACAACTTACCCAATACAATGCCGCAGGTATTCCTAACTGGTCAATAGTATTGGGCGATGACCCTTTTCATTATCAGGCTAATGATATTGAATTGGCTTTTGATAATGCTGGTAATCATAATGGATATATTATTACTGGTTATAGAAGTAGCGATTTAAACTCGACTGGAGTGCTTAATAACGCCGAATTGTTTTTAATGCGCACCGATTTGTTTGGTAGCCCAGTATGGTCGGGGGTATATGGTATGCAAAGTACTGCTAATACCGTGGGCGTAGATGTGGTAGTTATGCCTAACGGCGATTTTATGGCAATCGGCAACCGCCTAAATGTGGGTGTTAGCACAACTCCAGACCACCTATATGTGGTACGTACCAATGCTGGGGGAAATCTGATATGGGCTAGAGATTATACTTTTCCGTTTATTGCCGATGCCACGGCAACTATTACAGCACATGCTGCTACAAATGCTTATCTGCCTTTTATTTTTATAGACCCTACTTTTCCGAGTAACGACCCCGATTATGTACATAATGGTATTGCCATTACTGGTAAACATGCTACTACTACATTTACAGGCGCAGTAATTAATGATGCTTTTGTAGTTACTATTGGTGGTGATGGCCAATTAGCGTGGTATAATACCTACCATAGTTCGCTAGAATCGGAAATGGGACATGATATTATTCAAACACCTGCTTTAGATTTTATGGTGATAGGTGAAGCTGGAGAAAGTTCAACCAGTATACCCGACCATATACTTACTTTTCAGACAAGCATGACAGGGGGCTTAAACTGGCTGCGTTTATATAATTTGCATGCGTATGATATGCATGAATTGCGTGCTACAGGTATTAATTATAGCATTGCAGGAAGTGACACTTATGTGGTAACAGGTTATGGCTACGACTTTGCCAATCCTACAGACCCTATTCCAGTACCACAACGTGCCTTTTTATTAGAAATGGATTATAATGGGAATATTTTTTGGATGCAAACTTATGTTAGTCCAGCTACTACTTTGTTGGAAACGCATAATGTAGTAAGCAATAACAATGTGCCCGGTACTAGTGGCAAATACTTAATTACTTGTAATGGTTATAGCAATTTTACACAAGGGCATTTAATTGAAACCGACCAAATAGGTGCTACTGACCCTGCTTGTCCTGAAGAGCCTGTAGAAGCTGATGTAATAGATGCGGGCGATGTGATTACACACCAAGTAGAAATTATAGAAAGTGACTTGTTTGTATTGACAGACATACCACTGATGGATTACCCATTGGAAATTGTTTCTTGCCTTAATGGGCAATTGTGTACTGTTACCGCAGACTTCGTTCAAGATGTGTCTGGCTCGCCTACCGTTTTATTTAATGATGTAAGTTTGGGGAACGGTATTATTACCAACTGGAGCTGGGACTTTGGTGATGGTGCTACATCAACGCTGCAAAATCCTAGTCATACTTATGCAACTGGTGGCATTTATAGCGTTTGTTTAACCGTTACCAACACACTAGCCGATGGTACAACTTGTGTAGATGAAGTGTGTAGAACGATTTGGGTATTATTGCCTGCATGTTGGGCAACAGCCAATTTTGATTATATTGTTAGCGCCAACTTGCTTAGTGTTGATGATATTTCGACTGGTGGTGGGACTATTACGGCATGGAATTGGAGTTTTGGTGATGGTAATACTTCTACGTTACAAAACCCTGTACATGAATATGAAGCCTGTGGTTGGTACGAGGTGTGTTTAACTGTAACTGTAACAACTGCTACCGGAGCAACTTGTACCGATACCTATTGTGTGGAGGTATATATTGGCGGCTCACCTTGTATGCTTGACCCTAACTTTTTAGTGTTGTATAGCATTCCTAGTAGTAATACCCTTAGTTTTGTAGATGCATCTACAAGCACCCATCCTATAACGAGCTGGTATTGGGATTTTGGGGATGGTAATACCTCCACAGTAGCTAACCCTTCACACACTTATATGGCACCTGGTATATATGTGGTATGCTTAACTATAACAACTATTAACGAATGTGGCGAAACTTGTGAGGCAGTTTATTGTAATGAGGTCGTAATTGAGTTTCCGCCTTGTATAGCTACTCCTGATTTTTCTTATGTGGTAGCTGGTAATACTGTTACTTTTACCGACCTATCATCGGGTAATGGAACGATTATTAACTGGTACTGGGATTTTGGAGATGGTAATAGTGCTACGGTACCAAACCCCGTACATACTTATACATTAAGCGGGCCTTATGTGGTATGCTTGGTAATAGTGGTAGATACTGGCTTTGAGGTGTGTGAAGCGGTTATTTGCTACGATATTTTCGTTGAAGAGCAAGATTGTAAGTACAAAATTAGAGATACGGCACTAAGTTGCGTGGAAGAGGGGGAAGTTGTTTGTATTTGGTTAGATGCTATTACTCCATTAACTCCCGGCATTATTGGCTTAGATTATTGTTTAAATTATAATCCGGCTTACCTCACGCCAATTAGTCCTGTAACGGCTACATTGGGCGATATTCCGCTTAATTATGGTAGTTTAACACAACCAAGTGATGCCGATTACTTTGGCTTTATTGATGCACCTAACAACAGAGTTCATGCAAGTATTTATTATAATGGCGCATACAACTTTGATGCTAGTGGACCAGGCAGCGTTATTTGTATTCAATTTATGGTAGTAGCGCCTATTCCTACGGGTACTAGTTTTATACTAAGCGAATGCGAAGTTCGGGAATCGTATTTAATTAGTCAGGTTGACCAGTGTGCGTATGATGGGATAGTTACAGTTACTGAAGGAGGGGATAATAATGGCCAATTGATGTACTGGCGCGATGCAAGCCGCCCCATTGATGGCACATCAAATAATACCACAGATACTTGGGTAGAAGATTGTCCTCAAACATCGGCGAGTATACCGTATGCGGTAGATGAATTGGGTTGTTTTACGGCTAATAGTGAGTATGTTCAAATTGAACGCCAAATTGTACCTGATAATTATTATACCCCCGCAGGTACTTGTGTGCCAGTAATGTCGGTAATTAATGGTATGGATTGTGCTTGTTTGGGCTTTGTCACTACTTTCTCGCCAATGCCGCCTATGTGTAATGGCTCGTTAACTGGACAGCCTAATCCGTTTCAAATGGTTGCGGGTGATGTAAATATGAATGATGCATTGAGTAGTGGCGATATTACCCAAATTATTCAACGTATATTGGGTAATCGTTGTGAGTATGTGCAGGCTTGGAATTACGACGCACTGGGTAACCCCTTAGCTAGTTACCAAGATTCTAAGGACTGGCGTTTTGTTGACCAAAAAACGGCAGCGCAAAATCCTGATTTTCAGGCGCATGGTTTGTATCCTAATTTTTATAACCTCGACCCTAGTGATGCAGGATACTGGCGCGATGATGTGCCTGATATTCCTGAGTGCTTGGCTACTTGCGAAGATGATACTATTGTTAATTGTTATCCGTTGCCTATTCCTATTCCGCCTATTGTAATTGAACAGCCGTCTTTTGGCGATTATACCGTTGCTGATGGGGTTATTCATTATTATCCTTTTGAAGATTTTTCGGGGGTTGACCATATTAGCGTGGTGTATGAGGGTAGTGAAAATACGGTTGATTTGAGTATTTACGTGAATAACGAAGATATTGTGCCTATTGACCCGCAAATATGCTGGATTAGTACTGGTATTAATAGCCCTATTCAAATTGTGAGTTATTATACTACCACTGTTATTGATTGTTGTGAAGATAAGCTTAATTATCACGGCGTTTTACTGGGCGATGTGAACGGCTCTTGGTTTAATGGCTCGGGTTTGCGTACCGAAAGTGCTGGACAGGTGGTCTTTGATATGGCTAATATGGAACAAATAGATGAGCAAATCTATGATATTCCGGTATACTATAATGCTGATAGTGATGTGTTTGCGCTTGATTTTAGCTTGGCATTTGATACTGAAATAATGGTTGTTGAGGAGGTAATTAGTCGTACTAAGGCTAATGCTGATGCCTTTAATATGCAATATCGTAGCATTAATAACGAGTTGCGGGTAACTTCTTATACGCTAAGTGCTTCTAATACTACGCAAGCTTTGTATACAGTTAGGGTGCGCATGCTTACCGAAATGCCATTTGCCCCAACAATGTTGAGCAACATACAAGCTTATATTAACGGACAAGCGGCTGAGGTCGTGTTAACTGCGGCTACAATAACGGGTATTAATACTATAGCTCCCGAACAAAGTATTACGGTCTATCCTAATCCTGTGCTTACTACCGCGCATATTAGTGTGCCTAACGAATGGGTAAATAACAATGGTATATTACAAATTAAAGATGTGCAAGGTAAGGTTATTAAAACTAGCACAATTACACAAGCCAATATGCTTATTGATGTTGCCGATTTAGTAAGTGGGCTTTACTTGGTAACCCTTGAGCAAAACGAACGATGTATAAGTACTACTAAACTGCTTAAACAATAAAAAATAGTAGTTGCCAATTTGCTAATAGCTTAGCAGTATTTTATAGGCTATTAGCAGCTGGCAAATAATTTTTTTTATGTTTATTTGGGCGTTACCCCCACTGCCCAAACTGCAAAAAATGAATAATTTTTTACAGTTCTGGGCAGTGGGGGTCGGGCTTTGCGGG
>Ga0194023_1000154_pt1 | contig 11355 bp, 11 predicted proteins | sample IW6Sep16_MG_FD_140348 | JGI IMG/M metagenome (GOLD analysis project Ga0194023, IMG submission 140348) | Freshwater microbial communities from the Broadkill River, Lewes, Delaware, United States - IW6Sep16_MG | ecosystem: Environmental > Aquatic > Freshwater > River | place: USA: Delaware...
GGCTGGCTGTGGGAAATTGAAAACGAAATTCGTTCACTTGTTCCAATGGTTTATTATCATGTTTGGGATAATTTTCCGTATCCTGATTTTAATAAAGTCTGGTATGATTCTAATGATTATATTGCATCTATTTCAAAACTGACTTCTAATATTGTTAGAACCGTATCTCCAACAGTTAATGAGGCTTATGTTCCTCATGCAGTGCCAACAGATATCTTTAACACTATAGATAAAAGTACAGTAAACAATTTTAGAAAACAACAACTGAAAATTGATGATGATAACTTTTTTATTTTTTGGACAAACAGAAACGCAAGAAGAAAACAAAGTGGCTCTTTAATGTTTTGGTTTAAGCAATTTCTTGATAAGCTTGAGGAAAAATATGGACACAGAAACTCCACTTTATTAATGCACACCGAGCCAAATGATCCAAATGGTCAAGATTTATATGCTATTGCCAACAAATTAAATTTGGCTCCTAATAAAAATATACTTTTTTCAAAAGATAAGATTAACCCACAAGATTTAGCAATGCTCTATAACGCAGCTGACACCTGTATTACAGTTTCTGATGCAGAGGGTTTTGGTCTTTATACATTTGAATCTATGGCTTGCGGAACCCCAATTATTACAACAATGACCGGGGGTCTTCAAGAGCAAGTATCTAATATTGATGAGGTTTCTCATGAAGCTATTGTGAAGAGAAATGATGAGTTTAAAGGAAAAATCATAGAAACTGAAAGAGGAATTGGACTAGAACCTGCCTCAAAAGCGATTATTGGTTCTCAACAAGTTCCATATATCTATGAAGATAGGGTTTCTGATGAACAGGTAGTAAACTCATTGATGAAAATGTATGAGTATGGAAAAGAAAAGAGAGAAGAGCTTGGAGCGAATGGTAGGGAATATGTTTTAGAAAATTATTCTTTTGACCTTTACATTAAAAGATGGGAAGAGATTATGACTGAAGTCCATGAAAAGTTTGGTTCATGGGACACTAGAAAAGGATACAATTCTTGGGAGATGACAGAAGTATGAAAAAGATTTTAGTAAGAGGACCAGCTCTATCACAAAGCGGATACGGAGAACACACGAGGTTTCTTTTAAGGTCTTTAAGAAGCCAAGAATCATATTTTGATATATATCTTATCAATATTAATTGGGGAAGCACTTCTTGGATCTGGAAAGATGATGAAGAAAGAGTTTGGATTGATTCTTTGTTAGCGAAAACAATCCCCTACGCACAATCAGGAGGTCAATTTGATATTTCTGCCCAAGTCACAATTCCTGGCGAATGGGAAAAATTAGCTCCAGTTAATATCGGTGTAACTGCCGGAATTGAAACAACAAAAATCTCACCACAATGGGTTGAAAAATCTCTACTCATGGATAAGATTGTAGTTGTTTCAGAGCATTCTAAATACGGTTTTGACAATACTGAATATGAAGCAGTTGTAAATAACACTGGTCAAAAATTTATGGCTAGAACAACATGTCCGGTTGAAGTTGTAAATTTTCCTGTAAAAAATATTAAACCTAAAAAATTAAAACTAGACTTGAAGCATGATTTTAATTTTCTTACAGTTGCAACTTGGATTCCACGTAAAAATCTAGAAAATACAATTAAATGGTTTGTAGAGCAATTTAAGGATGAAGAAGTTGGTTTAGTTGTTAAGACATCATTGGCAAAAAACTCAATAAGAGATAGAGAGGCTGCAAAAAATAGATTGAAACAATTGCTTTCTCCATATGAGGATAGAAAATGCAGTGTGCATTTATTGCATGGAGATATGTCTGAAGAAGAAATGTCTGGATTATATAATCATTCAAAGATTAAGTGCCTGGTTAACATTGCTCATGGAGAAGGCTTTGGTTTACCTATGTTTGAGGCTGCTTATAATGGTTTGCCTGTTTTGTCTACAAACTGGGGTGGACAGCTTGACTTTTTATATATGCCCGTTAAACAAAAGAATGGTAAGCCAAAATTAAAAGCCATGTTTGAAACTGTTTCTTTTGATATAAGACAAGTTCAAAAAGAAGCCGTATGGGATACTGTAATTCAGCCAGATAGCCATTGGGCATTTGCAAGAGAGTGGGATTACAAAAAATCATTAAAGTCAGTTGTAAACAATTATAAGACAGTAAAAGCTCGCTCTACTAAATTAAAGAAATATGTTAACGAAGTATTTTCTGAAGAAAATCAAATGAAGAAATTTGTAAAAGTTATTGCTGGTCACGATATAGAGCAATTTGAATCTGATGTTGATGAGCTTCTTGAAGGCTTGCTATGAGTTCCTATGTTTTTGTTTCTGACCTATTTTCTGAAGATTATGTCGGTGGAGCAGAACTTACAACAGATGCAATAATAAAAAAATTTTCAAATCAAAGCGACATTATCAAAATTAAATCACATGAGGTTACATTAAATAAAATTGATGAACTTAAAGATCATCATTGGATTATTTGTAATTTTAGTAATTTAAGTGAAAGTAATAAGCTAAACATTTGTAAAAATATTCAATATTCTATTATCGAATATGATTATAAATTTTGCAAGTATCGCTCTATTGAACTTCACAAAATTAAAGAAGGTATAGAGTGCAATTGCAAGGATTTACCTTCTAACAAAATAAATTTAGCTTTTTATGGTCTTGCAAAAAAAATTTGGTTTATGAGTAATACTCAAAGAGAGATATTTTTCAAAAATGTAAAAACTATAAAACAGGAGAAGACAGAAATCTTAAGTTCAGTTTTTTCAGATGGAGATTTAAGATTTATTAACTCTATTAAAGACAATGAGAAAGACGATAAATACTTGATAGTTAAGTCAAACTCTTGGGTCAAAGGATTTGATTCTTGTTTGAATTATGCAAAAGAAAATAATTTAAAATATGAAGTAGTTCAAAAATTACCATATCACGAGCTTTTGATAAAACTTTCAACTTCAAAAGGACTTATATTTTTGCCAGATGGTGCTGATACGTGCCCGCGCCTTGTTATTGAAGCAAAGTTGTTGGGTTGTGAGTTAATTTTAAATGACCTGGTTCAACATAAAAACGAGGATTGGTTTTCAGATAATCAAGCCTGTTTGGAATATATGAGCAACAGAGCTTCTAATTTCTGGAGTTATTATGAATAATAAAGACACTATAATTGTTATGGGTAATGGACCATCATTAGCTGATGTTGATTTTAAAACTTTAAAAGGTTTTGATACTTTTGGCTTAAATTCGGCTTATCGAGCATATGATAGACTAGACTGGTATCCAACATATCATGGATGTTTCGATTATCGAGTAACTGAAAGTCATAAGTCTAATTTTATTAAGCTTGTAGAAAGCGGAAAAATCAAAAAAGGATTTTATATCTCCCCTATAACTGATTCCCCTAACATGCAACATGTTAATTTGCAACCATTTGGTAAAATAAGCCGTTGGAACTCTAAAAAAGAAGACTTTTCTTCTTTTAGTGATAATGGAAATTCAGGTGCTAATGCATGTTCTGTAGCAGTTTGTTTGGGATATAAAAAAATAATTCTTCTTGGTGTTGATTGCAATTATGTGGAATTTGTTGATGGATGCAAAAAAGATGGACCAGGTGGATTGGTTATGGAAAAAACCCCAGATAAAAACCCTAATTATTGGTTTGACGATTATCAACAAAAGGGCGATGAATATAATGTTCCTGCTGGATTATCTTTTCACATGCCAACGTGGAACATGTTTGCTTATAAGGCAGCCCAAGCAGATATTGAGGTAGTTAATTGTAGTCCAATTTCTAATTTAAAATGTTTCAGAAAGTCTACATTACAGGAGGAAATTTCTTGTGATTAATAAGATATATTCACAGGTGAACAAAAATATATTACTTCATATAATTGTTAGAAACAGTAGAGAAGAGCAAAGAGTTGATGTGTGCCCGGACACTGAATATCTTCAATTAGCCTGCCTTAACATGAATAAAGGTAAGACTTTCCGACCTCATAAACATATATGGAAAAAAGGTGAACCTCAAGTAATTGCACAAGAGTCTTGGGTTGTTTTAGATGGAAAAGTAAAAGTATTTTTGTATGATATAGATGATCAAATAGTTCATGTTGACTATCTGGAAAAAGGAGACGCCTCAATCACATTTCAAGGAGGTCACAATTATAAAATTTTGGAAGACAATACGCAAGTTTATGAATATAAAACAGGACCTTACTATGGTCAAGTTCTAGACAAGGAGTTTATTGAAGATGAAGATTAACATGGGTTGTGGGTGGAGAAACTTCGGACCAGATTGGGTGCATATTGATGCAGGGGATTATGAGCATCTTGATCATAGTTCTATTACAGAGTTGCCCTTTGAAGATGGCACTGTTGATTTAATATATGCGTCTCACGTTATTGAGTATTTTGATAGAGATGAAGTAAAATCATTGCTTTCTGAATGGAGAAGGGTATTAAAAAAAGAAGGAACATTAAGGTTGGCAGTTCCTAATTTTCAAGCAATTGCAAAACTTTATAATAACACTTCTATGCCATTAGAAAATTTTCTAGGACCACTTTATGGAAAAATGCCGATGGGAGACAAAACAATATATCATAAAACGGTATATGATTTTTCAAACTTAAAATCACTGTTAGAGTCTTTGGGGTTTAAAGATGTTAACTTTTATGATTGGCGCGAAGTCGAACATTCAAATTTTGACGATCATTCACAAGCTTATATTCCTCATATGGATAAAGATAACGGAACACTTATTAGTCTTAATGTGGAATGTAAAAAATGAGCTTTGATGTTGTTGAAAAGTTTGAAAATGAAATAGCATCTTTCTTTGGCTCACCCTACGCAGTTGCTGTTGATTGTTGTACGCATGGCATAGAATTAAGTTTAGCCTATACAAAAGCTAAAAAAATATTTGTCCCTAAAAGAACTTACATATCTGTTCCTTTTTTGTCAAAAAAAATGAATTTAGAAATGGAATGGAAAGATGAAAGTTGGCAAGATTACTATTATTTGACGGATAAAGTAATAGATGCAGCTGTCTTATGGCAAAAAAATTCTTATATTAAGGGAACCTTGATGAGCGTTAGTTTCCAATTCAGAAAACATTTAAGCTTGGGCAGGGGTGGCATTATTTTAACCGATAGTGAAGACGCATTTTTAAGTTTAAAAAAGATGTCATATGATGGTAGAATACCAAATGTACCTTGGAGAGAACAAGATATAGAAACATTCGGCTATCATTATTACATGACACCAGAAACTGCTCAATTGGGTTTAGATAAACTACCAAAAGCAATTACATCAGAGCCAAGAAAGTGGATGATAAATGACTGGCCAGATTTAACCAATATGAAAATATTTAAGGGGAATTTTTAATGAAAAAAGCACTTATTACTGGTATTGCTGGTCAGGATGGCAGCTATCTAACTGAACTTTTGACCTCAAAAGGGTATGAGGTACATGGTATTGTACGACGACATTCTGTGGCAGAAAACCAAAATTACAGGCTTGATAAGCTTAATAATTTAGATAACGTAAAAACACATTATGGAGACTTACTAGACTATCCTTCACTTGTAAAAATAGTTTCCGAAGTTCAACCAGATGAAATCTATAATCTTGGTGCAATGAGCCATGTTCGCATCAGCTTTGACATGCCCTCCTTTACAATCCAGACAAACGCTCTTGGTGTTCTTCATATGTTAGAAGTTTATCGAACTATTTGCCCTTCGTCTAAATTCTATCAAGCTAGTTCATCTGAAATGTTTGGAAACTCTGTAGACGATGATGGCGTTCAAAGATTAACAACCCCAATGAATCCAGTTAGTCCTTACGGATGTGCAAAGGTAATGGGATACAACTTGGTTCGACATTATCGTCATGCATATAAGCTTCATGCCTGTAATGGGATTTTGTTTAATCATGAGTCTCCACGAAGAGGTTCAAATTTTGTAACAAATAAAGTTGTAAAAGGAGCTGTAGCAATCAAAAAGGGTCTTCAAGAAAAATTAGAACTTGGAAATATGGACTCTTATAGAGACTGGGGTCACTCTAAAGATTATGTTCGTGCAATGCATATGATTCTTAATCACGATGTAGCAGATGAATTTATAGTTGCAACTGGAGAAACACACTCTGTTAGAGATTTATGTGAGGTAGTTTTTAGCAAGTTGGGAATGAATTATGAAGATTACATTGTTCAAAATCCAAAATATATGAGACCTGAAGAGTTAAAATACCTAAAGGGAGACTCTTCTAAAGCTCGTGAAATATTGGGATGGACACCTGAATATACATTTGAATCTATGCTTGAAGAAATGATTGAAAGATGGGAAAAAGAACTATGAAAAAGTTCTGTGTATTGCAAGTAACTCCCTCAACCCCAAATCAAGAACACGTAAAATATTTTTCTAAAAATCCTGATTGTGATTTTTATTTTGTTACGCATGATGAACAACACGAAGAAGCTTTAGATTTTTGCCCACAGACAACCTGGACAGACACCAGGAACATTTTAGCTGCTAAAGTTCCAAAAAACTATGAATACTATGCATTTGTAGATTATGATTATAATTTTAGACCCCTAGGAAATTTAAATCCTAGAGATCAAATACTAGAAGATCTAAATGAGTACAATCCAGCAGTATTAACATATTATCCTGGGAACGGGATGATTACTCCGTATGCTAAAAATATTGAATATCGTGACAGTAGAGAAAGCTCTATTATCCCTTTTAGTCATTGTGGCATGAAGGTTGTTCATCACAGTTTATTAAATTGGTTTTTTCCCATGATTACAAAATTTGGAGGAGGTGTTGAAGCCTGTCATCTTTTTAATATTTTAGAAATACCATTTTTGAGATATGTTGTATGTAGCCACAAAATGGTTTATGACAATGGGAATACCGATTTTGAAGCCCCCCATAATCAAGATGGAGCTTGGAATGATTATCGAATGAACGAGATGTGGAAATGGATAAGACCTGCGTTTAAACGAATTGATATTATTGATAAACATTCACCCAATGAAAAAAAGAAATATAATTCTATGTTGATTAAGGAAGTTTTTCAAAATATAGCAAAAAATGGAAAAATACCTGTCAATAAAAATAAAGAAATTACAAACTTCTTTGATAAATCAAAAATAGAAAAGTTCTTTGATTTACAACATGAACATTTTGATAGTATTGATGTTGATATAGGTCAGCAACTATCTGATGTTTCTAGTGAAGATTTTAATAAAATCGATAAAGTTTTATCAAAGGTTTCATTTAAAGATCTAATAACAAATACCAACCCTTGGATCGATATAGCAAAAGAAGTTAATAAAAGTATAAAAACAAGTAAAAAGTTAACAACATCAGAATGCGTTGCGCGTTATCAAAAAATAAACAATAACTCTCTTTTTTACAAATCTTGTAATTCTGATCAAAGACTTAAAGAGTATTTGAGCGGCAAAAAGGTGGCTTTTGTAGGTCCCTCCCCTTATTTGAATGGACAAAACAAAGGAAGAGAGATTGACTCATACGATATTGTTGTTAGGATTCAGCATGATATATTAAACGTGGATGATTACGGAAGTCGCTCTGATATAATTCAAAGTTGCTTAAACTCAAATTACGGTCCTCCATTGGTAAATCACTTAAAAAATGTTAGTGAAGATAAAAAACCTAAATTTATTATTTGCAATGATACTGCCAGTGAATTAAAAGATAATGGTCAATGGGCGTTTGTGGATGAAGTGTATGAGCCAATCTTTAAAGAGATGAATATTCCACTAATTCACTTAAAAAATGAAGATGGGACTTGGGATAGGTGGGCACTTTATTGGGAAATTTATGCCAAACAACATATTGAAAAGTTTGCAAAAGGATCTTATACCACTTATTCGGCAAATTTTAATTCTGGATATGGTGCTTTAAACGTACTGATGTCTTATCCTCTTGATGAATTGGCTGTATTTGGGGTAGATTTTTACAATACAGGAATACCTCAAACAAATGAGCAAAAATACAATCAGACTTATATAAATACTTATGGGGATGAAGGTCGGCATTTAGGACCAGACAAAATTTTACATGATCAAATATCTCAAATAATGCACTGTAAAAATGTTTTATTAAAAGATAAAAGATTTAAATTAGATCAGGCAATATATGATAAAATAATGGATGACGATATGGAAAAAAGAATAGATAAATTTATTCAACTTCCTAAATTTAAAAACGAAACACGATGATTGTATTTGTACCAATTAAGCACAATTCTCAAAGAGTCCCAAGAAAAAATTTTCGCATTTTTGATGGCACTCCTCTTTTTAAAAGAACTTTGCTAAAATATAAAAAACATGATGTTTTTGTAGATACTGATAGCGAAGAACTAAAATCTTTAATAAAAACTGATGACGATTTAAAAAATGTCAACATTATTGAAAGAAAAGAGCATCTAAAAGGTGACAAGGTGTCTGTTTGTGATTTAATAAAAAGTTTTATTATAGATTTTTCAATAAATTGCCCCATTGTACAAACTCATGTTACAAGCCCTTTTTTAAGTGAGAAGACGGTAAAATTAGCTAGTGATTATTTAACTGAATATGATTCTGTGGTTTCATGTAATCAATTAAACTCTAGGCTGTGGAGAAAAGAAAAGTATGGATATTGTCCGGTAAATCATAATCCAGTTAAGATGGAACAAACGCAGGACTTGCCCCCTTATTATGAAGAAAATTCAGCGTTTTATATTTTTAAGCCTGAAGTTATTATAAATCTTAATAGTCGTATAGGGACTAATCCGTTTTTCTATCCAATTGATAAAATAGAGAGTGTTGATATCGATAATGAAGATGATTGGAGATTTGCAATCAATTTAAAAAAATGAGGAAAAAAATGAATATAGAAGTATACCATAACAAATGTAAAAACGAAAGCCTTTCAGAGAAGTCGAGAAATATTCGCATAGAAGAATTTAGACAAACATCTAAAAGATTCATTGAAACTAACTTCTTCCCAGAGAATATGCTGTCTTACTTTATAAAAACAGTGACAAAAATAAATAATAGATTACAAGGTAAAAGAAACATTTGTTTTTTTGACATTGGAACTGCCGAAGGTGTTTATGCCATTTCAGTTATGCAAAAAACGAAAAAAGCCAACATTGTGTGTTTTGAACCCGAAGAGCCAAGAAAAGTAGTGTTGTTAGAAAACATAAACAAGTGCTATGAAAAACTTCCCGACTCTACAGATGACACTGAATATAATATTGATATATATGAAAATATTGTTAGTGACGGTGCTAATAGTACAGAAAAATTAAGACATTATGAATGTTTATCCTCCGGTGGCGGCGCAGGAAGCAGTACAATAGTTAAAGTAGATCGACCAAATAGAAAATCAATTGATGTTGAATATGATGCTTTAAAATTAGATGACTTTGTAGATAAATTTGATTATGTAGATTTGGTTAAAATTGATGTTGAGGGTGCAGAATGCAAGGTTATAAAAGGTGCGCCTTCTTTCATAGAGAAGTTTAAGCCATGTATTTTTTTAGAAGTTCATACGGGAGCAAATTACGGCTCTGTCTCCATTGAAGATATTAAAAAAATAATTAAAAGCGACTATGTTTACACTCTGATTGATTCTCATGTTGGATTAGAATATTATCTATTGACTCCTAAAAAAAAGGATGAATAGTGTTGAAAAATTTAAAAATATTTATAGTAACTTATAGAAGAACTGGCATTTTAAATAAAACTTTAGATATTCTTTTTAATAAAACAGATTTTATATCTATACCAAACACCGAGGTAAACATAATTAACAATCATTCTGAATTTTTTCTTGAAGAGGAATTTAAAGACAAAGTTAATGTTATCCACAATAATACTAGACCCGATTGGGATACAGGAAATCTAGCTCGTAACTGGAATGAGGCATTATTGCACGGATTCAAGGATTTGAACAATCCAGATTCTAAAATTGTAGTTACCATGCAAAATGATATTGTTTTGCATCCCAATTGGGCTACTAATTTATTAAAAATGCACAAAAATTATAATTTTGTCACTGGTCAACTAGGAGACAACATAATCAGTTATCGACCTGAAGCTGTTAAAAAAATTGGTATGTGGGATGAAAGGTTTCTGACTCCTGCTAATAAAGAGGCTGATTATTATATTCGTGCTCTTATTTGCAACAAAAAACATTCTTTAATAAACGATAAAATTCATGGTAGACTATTGAATGAACAAGATGCGTTACCACTTGATACTTCCAACTATCAAGGAGGAGAACCAGAGTGGAGAAAAATAAAAAGTAACGATGTCTCAAAAGAAGGCTGGTATCACACTTCTCAAATATTCTATTGGAAATGGAAAGATACATGGAAAGAGCAGCCAAAATACTATGGTTGGTTAACCAAATGGTCTAAAGATTTTGTTGAAAATCCTCCATCGTTGCCAAAAGAACCCAACTTTGTTCAATATTATTATTTTGAAAAAGATATAGAGTTGAAAGATAAAAATTATGTAGGATGGCGCAAAGGTGATTTATGGCTAGATGCCAATAAAGAGCTTGATATTGATGTTCATCCATTTATGCCAAATAGGAGATTTAGAGATTGATTAAACTTATTATATTTGATTTGGATGGTGTTCTAGTGGATGCTAGAGAATTACACTATAATGCACTTAATGAAGCTTTAGCTGACATTGATCCTCAATATGTTATTGAAAGACAGGAGCATCTTTCCACATATGATGGTCTATCTACTTCTAAAAAATTGTCCATGTTGACAAATTCTAAAGGTCTACCAGAAAAATTGCACAACTCTGTATGGAAGCTTAAACAAGAGAAAACTCTTAAAATCATTAACGAGTTTGAAAAGGACGAAAGAATCTCTAAAGTCTTAAAAAAGTTTAAATCTGAAGGATATAAAGTAGCTTGTGCAACAAATTCTATTAGAGATACAGCCAAATTACAGTTAATCAGAAGAGGATTTTTTGAACATATTGATTTTCTTTTTTCTAATCAAGATGTCACAAAACCTAAACCCGATACTGAAATATACTTGCGATGTATGTTAAAAGCTGGTGTGGGACCTCATGAAACAGTTATTGTAGAAGATTCTCATATTGGCAGAAAAGGCGCTATCAATTCAGGCGCTCATCTTTGTGCAGTAAAAAACAGCAGTGATGTAACTTATGATAAAATAGCTAACACCATTTCTAAAGCAAATGGAAAAGACTCTTTAAGACCTAAATGGCAAGGAGGAAAAATGAATGTTTTAATTCCTATGGCAGGCGCTGGATCTCGTTTTGCCAAAGCGGGATATACATTTCCAAAGCCCCTAATTGAGGTGAATGGAAAA
>Ga0194023_1000164_pt1 | contig 11192 bp, 7 predicted proteins | sample IW6Sep16_MG_FD_140348 | JGI IMG/M metagenome (GOLD analysis project Ga0194023, IMG submission 140348) | Freshwater microbial communities from the Broadkill River, Lewes, Delaware, United States - IW6Sep16_MG | ecosystem: Environmental > Aquatic > Freshwater > River | place: USA: Delaware...
AATACTTTTTGGTTGTAAAAACAATATGCTAATAATAACGAATTTGTGTCATAAATACCTATAAACATAGGCTTTTATGGGCAGAAACGGCCTTTTTTTGCCTGTTTTCATAGAAAACTTATACGGTGAGGATAATAGGCTTTTTGTGTTTCATTAAATTGTTATTAATAAGTCTGATTTGATTTAAGTATTTTTAAAAATCGATATTATAGTTAAAGTGCTGGCATTTTTAGCATATGAAAATTGTACAATACTATTACCAAGCTTTTTGTTTTTATTGTGTGCTGATTGCTAAAATTTATGTGATAGCATGAATTAGCCAATTGTTTTTAATTTGCAAAATGTGAAAAATCTGTACCATATAATTAGCTAAATTAAGGTTTTTTTGTGCAAAATTTACACATTATGTATAGAATTTTATCAAAAAGTGTACTTATTATGCTATAGATTTTTCACATTTTGTAATTGTATTTTTTGTGCAAATAAGGCTTATATAATAAGTGTTGCCCATTGATTTAAACCTTATATGACACATTATTTATGCTTGTGTACTTATCATATACAGCAAACAACAAGATTTGCACAAAGTAAAATAAAATTTATGACTTTAGAAAATATTAATCTCTATAGCGGCATATATTATTTAGTAAAAATTTTGCAATTATGTGTTGTTTTAGGGTTTAGTATTATTTTTTATGATGGTAAAGCTGTGTAAAGGTTGCTTTAAAATTTAGCTACTGTTTGAGTAATGAGTGCTTAGTGGAGTTGCAATTTTTTTTTGCACTTTGACAGTTTTGCCATTTTTGTTAGTGATGTTTTGCGTGTGATACAGATATACTCTTAGTAATTTGTGTTAAATACTATGGATAAATGGGGTATATCTTACATACTTGTTTGTTGTAATAACAAATAGACATTCACCTAAGATGCGTTAGTTTAAATATATTTATATGAATTATTTTGCTAAAAACATGAAACTGTTAAGAATGGTATTAGGAATGAGCCAAGACCAATTGGCGCAACATTTGGGCGTAAATAGGCATAATATAGCCTCATATGAACGCGATTCGTCTAAGCCAAATGTATCGATTATGCTACAAATAGCCGATTTATTTGGTGTAGACTTAGGCTTGATGGTACAGGAAGACTTGTCGAAAAAAGAATATAAAAAACATACTATGGGCAAAACCATATCTGATAGTACGATTAAAAAGTTACTTCAAACAACAACAACTCCAACAGCTGAAAAAGTAACTGCACCTACTACCAATGGACCCAATATTGTGGTTAATATGCCACAACTGACCTCTAATGAAGATGATACACAATTACAAATATTACATCAGGATGTGCATAATATTGCTACTAATTTAGAACGTATAGCCGACTTGCTCGAGATTTGTTTACAGAAAAATAAAAAAAGTACATAAGCATAGAAGACTGTAGTTAATCATAATAAAAAATTGAATAGTGTACGATTTTTATTAATTTCTGTGTACGCTATGTGTAGTTCTTTTAAACGACTTATTAGTGCGCTATAGTCTTTTTTGTATAATAATTCAATGCCTACTAAAGCGGCCCCACTGGTACGACTGTTGCGTTTGGCATACTCAAAATAACTGATATTATCGTTTGGACTTAGCACTTGGTCTAAAAATTCTCGTAAGGCACCTGGACGTTGTGGAAATTGAATGATGAAATAGTGTTTTAAGCCTTCGTATATTAAAGATCGTTCTTTAATATCGGGCATGCGCTCTATATCATTGTTGCCGCCGCTCACTATACATACTACATTTTTGCCCTTAATTTGAGGGGCATACTGGCTTAGTGCAGCTATTGATAAAGCACCAGCGGGTTCGGCTACAATGGCATCATCGTTGTATAATTGCAAAATTAAACTGCATATTTCTCCTTCAGGTACAAGGCAAATATCGCTCACAACTTTTTGAGTAATATCAAAATTTATTTGCCCGACTCTGCGCACAGCAGCGCCATCTACAAAGGTATCTATATTGTTGATTGTTAATACTTTACCAGCCGATAGTGCTTCTTTCATAGCAGGTGCGCCAAGTGGTTCAACTCCAATAATTTTAGTGTCGGGGCTTAGTATTTTAAGGTAGCTACCAATGCCCGATATTAAACCGCCGCCGCCAATGGGTACAAATATATAATCTACATGCCCTTTTATTTGCTTTAGTATTTCGGCGGCTACTGTGCCTTGTCCTTCTACTATTAAAGGGTGGTCAAAGGGAGGAATTAGGGCTACGTCGTTGGTTTGGCTAAAGCGTATGGCTTCTGTGTTGGCTTCGTCAAAAGTGTCGCCAAACAATACAATGTCTACATTGTCGCCGCCTAAGTAGTTTACGCGCTTTACTTTTTGTGAAGGGGTAGTAGTAGGCATATATATTCGGCCTTTAATGCCTAAAAGCTTGCACGAATACGCAAAGCCTTGTGCGTGATTACCTGCGCTAGCACAAACGGCTCCTTTGGCGTGTTGCTCGGCCGATAATTGGCTCATTAAATTGTAAGCCCCACGTATTTTATATGATCGTACATACTGTAAATCTTCGCGTTTTAGGTAAATAGATGCGCCGTATTTTTCGCTCAAATTTAAATTGTGTTGCAGGGGTGTTTCTCTAATTACACCGTTTAAGCGGTAACTGGCTTTTATAATATTTTCTACTGGTATTAGTGTTGACAATGGCATGTGTATGCAAGTTTTAGCAGTTTTTAAAACAATAAAAAAGCGACATACTCACGATGTCGCTTGTGATAATGGGTATAATAGTATATGCTTGTAATTAATTGCCTTGGTACAGATTAATTATTATTATTTGGGCGTTACCCCCACAAGCCAAACTGCAAAAAACATGGCTGTTTTTTACAGTTGTGTCTTGTGGGGGTCGGGCTTTGCGGGGCTCCGCGTTCGCTTCGGTGCTGCGCTCCACTGCGCACAGCTCCTATCGTCGCTCCCCTACAATCCCTAACGCGGTCGTTCTTACCTAGCTGTTATTAAATTACAAAAGTAATAAAGAAACAATGTTTATTCGCCATTCAATATTTTTTCAAAAAATTGTGGCATTTGGTTAGGTTTTAAGTTTTTGGCTACAATTTTATGATTATTTTTATTGTCTAATACATAAATTTCTGGCGTAATATCGATGTGGTATTTTTTGTAGTAGTTACTGTCGTATGAGGGGTCAATAACGTTGGTAAAGGTTAAACCGTACTTTTGTACAAATTTTTTCCATTCGGCTTCTTCAGCATCAGTACAAATACCGTAAAATTCTACGCCTTTGGGTTGCCATTCTTTGTATAAAGCCTGCATTTCGGGTGCTGCCTCCTGACAGTGTTCGCAAGTGGCGCTATAAATAAATACTACAGAAATAGGTGTTTTAAAGTCGTATAAAGAAACGCTTTTACCATTAACATCTGTTGCTGTTACATCTTGCCCTGTTTTGCCTAACAAGCTAGGTTTCATTTCATTAGCTTCTCTGCGCAAGCCATTAATTTCTGTCGGATTTGACCAAAAGGCAAGCTCTTGGGTAAAGTATTTGTCTATCATATTTACGTATACTGCTTCGCCCCCCATTAAAGTTGTTTTTTTAGGTTGGTATTTTAGCGCAATAAAATTTACAATGTATTTGAAAATTTCTTTATCTGCTTTAGCTTTTTCCGTCACAAAATCGGCGTATTTGATTAATGAGTCTACGCGTTGGTCGGTTAATTGGCCAATAAACTTTTCAATTTTGTTATGAATAACTGGGGTGCGCATTAAGCGTCCATCACTAAAATCTACACCATCCCAAAATTCGTTGCGATAAAGGTATACTTGTTTTATGGTATCTATTTCACCATTAGCCAGTTTAGGTTCTTTTAAAGTAGGATTTTGCCCAGCTAACTTAAATTTAGTAAAAAAGTTATCTGGGTAGTTTTTAGCAAACCATTGTACATGTGCATCACGTTCTACCAACAGTGACTGTTTTTCTGTTTCCGCTTTGGTTTTTTCCTCGCTGCCCGCTGCATTCTTTTCAATGGCATTATTTACCTCTGCAAATTTTTGGTCTAAATCGGCTTGGTATTTTAAGTTGGTATATAGCAATTCGTTAGTAATAGAATTACTCACCTGCATGTCGCGAATTAAGTCGTTGGTACTTGTTTTTAAACTAAAGTGACGGTCAAGGTCGGTAACTAAAATTTGGATAAAGTCTTGGCTAGGTAACAAAATAAAATACATACCAGCCACTATCGAGTCGGCATTAGGATTACTTTGTTCTGTAAACTTCATGTATCCGGCATTACTAATAGCCACCGAATCGACTAAAAAATTTTGTTTACCAAATACCCCTATCAATTTTCCATGCCCGCCGCTTTGTCCTGCAACAGTACATTCAATACTATAACCCTTTTTTTCGCTTGTATTAGCCTTGCTTTTTATGGCATAATTAAAACTAAAGTCATCTATTGATGGGGTATCACCATTATTGCCTGTACCTTTATTTCCACAAGCAGCAATTAATACCATACTAATTAACACCGTAATAAAGTAGTGTTTATTCATTGATTTCATTTTTTATAGTGAAGTATTGTTGTTAATATGAAATTATATAATGTATAGCACTGTAGCACTATTGACTGGTGACCGCGTTAGGGATTGTAGGGGAGCGACGCAAGGAGCTGTGCGCAGTGGAACGTAGCACCGAAGCGAACGCGGAGCCCCGCAAAGCCCGACCCCCACAAGACATAACTGTAAAAAACAGCTATGTTTTTTGCAGTTTGGCTTGTGGGGGTAACGCCCAGATAAAAATAATAAACAGTAAAATAGTTGTAAAATGCCAATGGTACATACACAAAAAGCCATACTGTTATATTTTTAGTATGCTAGAAATGTAGCTATTTTTAGCTATACAAAGCTACTGAAAAGCCTAAATTTTTCCTATCAAATACCCATTCGTTTTGTACTTGCTGGGTGTTGGGCTGTACTTTTTTAGTGCAAAGGCTAAAATTATTACATCAAAACTAGCTAAAGCAAGTAATTTCATTGATATTTGCGCAAAATGATACATCGCCCTTTGATAATTTTTCATAAAAACTACAAAACAGTACCAAACACGAAAAATAACCATGACTACAAAAGGATATTTAGATATGGATTTGCTCCGTTTTAGCACTGCCGGAAGTGTTGATGATGGCAAAAGTACACTTATAGGCAGATTACTTTACGACAGCAAGTCAATTTTTGAAGACCAATACGAAGCCATTAAAAAAACAAGTGAAAGACGAGGAGAAGCCAACATAAATCTTGCACTTTTAACAGACGGTTTACGCGCCGAACGCGAACAAGGCATTACCATTGATGTAGCCTATAGGTACTTTGCCACCCCCAAACGTAAATTTATTATTGCCGATACGCCTGGCCATGTGCAATATACCCGAAATATGGTAACTGGTGCCTCAACAGCAAGTTTGGCCATTGTGCTAGTTGACGCACGAAATGGTATTGTAGAGCAAAGCCGTCGCCATCTTTTTATTGCCTCATTATTGCGCATACCCCACATTGTTATTTGTGTAAACAAAATGGATTTGGTAGACTATAAACAGAGCGTATTTGAAGAAATTAAAGACCAATTTGAAGATTTTGCCTCTAAGCTGCAAACCATTGATGTATCGTTTGTGCCAGTGAGTGCTTTATTAGGAGATAATGTGGTGACTCGTTCGGCTAATATGAAATGGTATGAAGGACCAACTTTAATGTATTTGCTTGAAAATGTGCATATAGCAAGCGACCATAACCATATTGACTGTCGCTTTCCAGTACAATACGTAATTCGTCCACACAGCAATGAGTTTCACGATTATCGGGGTTATGCCGGACGTATTGCTGGTGGCGTATTTAAGCCTGGCGATGAGGTAATGGTATTACCATCAGGTTTTAAGTCATCTATTACATCAATTGATACCTTTGATGGTGCAGTAGAAGAAGCCTATGCCCCTATGAGTGTTACCATACGCATAGACGATGACATAGACATCAGTCGTGGCGATATGCTAGTTCGGACAAATAATGTACCCGAAATAAGCCAAGATATTGAGTTAATGATTTGTTGGCTAAGTCGCAAAAAACTAGTGCTTAGAGGAAAGTATGCCATTAAACATACCACACAAGATGCTCGTTGTATGATAAGAGAAGTAAAGTATAAGTTAAATATTAACACCTTGCATAGAATGGAAGATGCAAAATCTATTGGCATGAACGATATTGCACGGATTAGCATTAGAACAACAAAGCCTTTATTTCACGACAAATACACGCGTAATAGGACTACTGGCAGCGTTATTTTAATTGATGAAGGCACCAATGAAACGGTAGCAGCAGGTATGATTATTTAACGAAAAATTAACATTGCGGGCGAAACTTTTGCTAGTCGCATTTTGTGTTAGTAAGACGTTTTTTGTGTTTACAAAAAGACCACCAAATTGGCAGGTGTATGTGCAAGTATTTACCACTTATCACATGAGCTAGTTTGGTGGTTTTATTATGTATTTATTTCACTTTATAAACAGCAACAATTATGGGTTTTATACTTGGTATATACACAGCCCTATTTTCGGTAGTTAATCCGTTAGGAGCTATACCCGTGTATTTAAGTTTAACTGGTAATAATAGCATTGCCGAGCGGCGCAGTCAGGCTTTATGGGCTTGTATATATGCAACGCTTATTTTAATTGTATTTTTACTTATTGGCAGTTATATTCTCAACTTTTTTAGCATTACCATAGAAAGCATGAAAATAGCCGGTGGGTTAATTATTATGCGTTCTGGGCATAACTTATTGAATGCCACTTATCGAAAAGGTAAAGGAATTAACGAAAAAGTAGAAGCAGAAGCACTAGAAAAAGAAGATATTTCTTTTTCACCCTTAGCCATGCCTATGTTATCAGGTCCTGGTTCTATTTCTTTATTGTTGAGTATTAGCAGCGAATCGGTAGGTTTTAGTAAACATGTAAGTATTATTATAGCCATAATACTATTAGGAATAACGACCTATGCCATATTTAGGTCATCATCAGCATTATTAAAATTAATGGGGCGTAGCGGCATTGCAGCAATGTCGCGTATTATGGGATTTATTGTAATGACTATTGGCATTGAATTTATTATTAGTGGTTGTTTACCTTTGCTCAAACAACTTGTGCAAGGATAGTACAAAAAGTTGCGAGGCAGTTGTTTCGAGTAATAAAATAACTGCCTTTTTTTAATACTATTAAGCTACTATATATTTGTTTACTCAACAAAATAAGGTGTTATTACACCACACTTGCTTGTGTTTTAATGTGCCATATTTTGTAAGTTTTGTGCTTGGTTAATGGAAATGGTAAATAGTGTTACTTTTAGTAAATTTCGGCCGTCTAAAATAAGCTTTCATTAACAGTAACCACAACAATACACCAGATTTAAATGCAAAGGTTACATAAAAGCTGTTATATTTTATGTAGGCAAGTTTAGCGCATAACAATCCTAAAAATATAGATGTTAAGTATTTAAATAAGGATTTCGTATAAATAAAAATATGTTGTATTGTTTGTGTAGATGTAATGATGTGATAATGTATAAGCTTTTGATTGTCAATGCTTAATTAAGTATGCGTTTATTGATAAAACACACACTTAAAAAAAATACACCATTGTTTGTATAAATAAATACTTGAGAATTAGATATCTGTAAAAAGTTGCAAGTTGTTACTATCTATATAAATAGCGCTGTGCTTATCGTCAAGCTTGTGGCACAAGTTAGCCTAAGCTCGTATATTTGTTATTATTTTTAGGCAAAGTTTGGTATTGTTTTTGCACCCTGCCTTACTATCATGTCGCATCTAAATTTCTACTTCCAAAATCATCAAACCCTTTTCTAACATGAAATATATTAGCCTTGCTAGCTGTTTGGTGCTATTAATTAGCTTACATACATCAAGCATATTGGTGCATGCTCAAGACTCAAAGCTTAAAAAAGCCAATGAATTGTTCGACCAGTTCGGGTTTCCCGAAGCTGCTGAAGCTTATAAGAAGATACTAGCTAAGTCAGACGATGTACCCGAAGCAAAAATAAAATTAGCCGAGTGCTACCGATTTATGAACATGCCTGTAGAGGCAGAGTATTGGTACGAACAGGTAGTGGAATTACCTGAAGCAGAGCCAGTACATAAGTATTATTACGGAATGGCTCTTAAAGCCAATGGTAAATTTGATGAAGCCAAACAAATGTTTATGGAGTATGCTCAACTCGTGCCTGCCGATACGCGCGGCTTGCGCCAAGTAGAGGCCTGTGAGCAAGCCAACTATTTTTTAACTGATCCGGGTATTTACCAAATTTCAATTTGTGCTAATATCAACTCAGCAAATGCTGATTTTGGGCCTGCTTGGCACAAGGATGGTATTGTGTATGCTTCGGAAGAAAATGTAAAATATAAGGACTATACATACAATTGGACACAAGCTGCTTTCTTAGATTTATTTTATGCCGAGCAAGAAGGTGATAACCCTTCTTCACTTGGTAAAGGTGAAAATTTTAAGGGTAAAATTAATACATTTTTACATGAGGGTACGGTAACGTTTTCGCAAGATGAAACAACCATGTATTTTTGCCGAGATAATTATGAAAAAGGTGTTATCGGATTTGATACAGAGGAATCGTTAAAAACAGTAAAACTCAAAATTTATGAGGCTAAAGTACAAGGCGATGGCGAAAGATTTGGCGATATTAAAGGGGTATCTTTTAATAGTGATAATTACTCGGTAGGACACCCTTCGCTTAGTCATGATGGACAGGCTTTGTATTTTGTGAGTGATATGCCAGGTGGTTATGGTGGTACTGATGTATATGTGGCGTATAAAAGTGGAGATGACTGGGGTACACCTGAAAATTTAGGACCAGAAATAAATACAGAGGGTAATGAAATGTTTCCGTTTATTAGTGCTGATGGTTACTTGTACTTTTCATCGGATGCATTACCTGGTTTGGGTGGTTTAGATATTTTTTCTTCTAAATTGCTAGATGATGGTAGTTGGAGTGCCCCCGAAAATTTACGCTATCCTATTAATACCAATGGCGATGATTTTGCCTTTATTATTGATGAAGAAAATGAAAAGGGGTATTTTTCTTCTAATCGCCCAGGTGGACAGGGTAATGACGATATTTATAGTTTTACTAAACTTACTAATGTAATGTTGGGTGAAGTGGTACATTGTATTAATCAAGAGCCTATTGAAGGGGCAGAGGTGCGTTTAATGGAAAATGGCGTGCTCATGCAAAAACGCTTGAGTAATGCTAATGGAGGCTTTACTTTCCCTATTTCTCCTGGTAAAGAATATGTGGTAATTGCTGGTAAAGAGGGATTTGAAGATGGACAACAGCCTGTGTCAACTATCGGTATGACAAGTACGCAAGTAGAAGTACGTGTTCCTATTTGTCCTACTACTGATAATAGCGAAATCATGTGTGTGCTTAAAGGTACGGTTATTGACAATAACACGAAAAAACCAGTGTCTAATGCTACGGTTAGCTTGGTAAATGTAGATACTAATGAGGAAACTACTACTACTACCGATGAGAATGGTAATTATGAAATCGAATTGTCACCAGAGGCAAATTTTGTAGTACATGCTACTAAAAGTACATATTTTACCGAAAGTAAAACGGTGAGCACAGTAGGACGGGATTGTGCTAATGAGCTTACGCGGCATTTGGCTATGAATATTGATTTACCGCCAGACCCAAATTTACATGGTAATAATGGTAATCCGCCTGTTGTAAATTTAAATCCTGGTAATAATGGTGGTGGTAGTGGTAATAACAATGGTAATAATAGTGGAGGTAATGTGTATCTTCCTACAGATAGCCAAATTATTATTACAGATAATAATACACAAACTTATCCAGGGCTACCGCGTATTAACCATATTTACTATGATTTTGATGAGTCATATATTCGTGATGATGCAAAACCTGAATTAGATAAGATTGTGGACTTTATGATTAGAAATCCACAGCTTATTATTGAATTGCGCTCGCATACCGATTCGCGTGGAGGTAGTGACTATAACCAAGCTTTGTCGGAACGTCGTGCGCAAGCGGCTTTAGATTATTTGATTGGTCGGGGTATTCCGCGTAATAAAATTTCTGCTAAGGGCTTTGGTGAGTCGGAGTTAATTAATGAGTGTGCAGATGGTGTAAATTGTTCGGATGAAAAGCATCAGGATAATCGTCGTACCGAATTTGCTATTATTGGCTATTCAACGGGTACCGAGCGTAGTTTACCACGCTATCACTTGCCTACCGATTCTAAACGTGGACGTAACTATTATAAGGATGGATTAACGGGACAGGCTGGCTTTTATGATGGTGGTGATGCTTATAATACTGGTGGTGGCTCGTATACTAATACGGCTGGAACAAACAGTGGTGGCACTTACTACGATACACAAAGTACCGATACGTATAATAGTGGTAATACGGGCTATAATTCGGGGGGTACTGTTTACGATACTGGAACGACTACTAGCCCAAATTATGATACTGGTGGTGGTACGTATAATAATAGTGCTGGCAATTATTCTTACGATAATAGTGGTGGTACATACTACGATACGCAACAATCTGGCGGACAGTCTGGCGGACAGCCTGGCGATGGTTTTGCTAATGGTGCTTGTTGTGTGCAGCCGGCTAATGGTGGAGCTACTACTAGTACTGCTGGACCGTATACGGGCTTTGGTACCGAGTATCGTATTCAATTGGGTACGTTCCGCGAACCTGACCGTACTAAGTTAAGCCCGCTCGAAAGCATTGGTTTAATTAAGTATGAAACAACTGAAAATGGCATGCAACGCGTGTTATTGGGCCAATTTAATGATCCTAGTCATGCCGAAGCGGCCTTGGCTCAGGCTAAACAGTATGGCTATAATGATGCATTCGTGGTAAAATACGAAAATGGCATCCGTGCAGGGCGTTAGGCTTTGCGAAAACTACAAAGGGTTAATGATGAAAAGTAGAAGAAGGACTCAGGGAAACCTACTTCTTCTATGTAACACCCAAAGTGTATGGTACTGCGTAGACCTTACTGCTTTGGGTGTTTTCTGTATTTACTAAATATTTTTTTTATTTGGGCGTTACCCCCCTACAACAAAAGCGTAAAAAT
>Ga0194023_1000169_pt1 | contig 11049 bp, 10 predicted proteins | sample IW6Sep16_MG_FD_140348 | JGI IMG/M metagenome (GOLD analysis project Ga0194023, IMG submission 140348) | Freshwater microbial communities from the Broadkill River, Lewes, Delaware, United States - IW6Sep16_MG | ecosystem: Environmental > Aquatic > Freshwater > River | place: USA: Delaware...
CCGTTAGGTTTACAATGATGATCGGGAATTCGGAAAAGTTAATTTCATTGATCGAATATTTTTCGGCGCCCGATGGGAAATTCGCCTCGGCCGCATTCATGGCGTCGCGCACGTCTGCCATGGTTTTGGTTTTGTCCCAGCCAAATTCAAATTCCAACGCCACACCCGCATAGTTTTCCGACGCAGTGGCGTTCATTTTCTTTAAGCCGTCAATGTCGCCCAATTCCGTTTCCATGGGGCGCACCAAAAGCGTTTCACTGTCCCCTGCGGAAATGCCGGGGAAGGGTACGGAAATGAACAATGCGGGGATTTCGATGTCAGGCTCGCCCTCTTTTGGAAGGCCCGTGTAACTAAATATACCAGCAGTCAGCGAAACAATAATCAGCGCAATAATCATGCGCGCGCGTTCTGATGCCCAATCGACTAATCCTGTCATTGACCCAACTCCCGATAGGTTGGATCAACGACGATCCCGTCGATCACATATTCCTGACCGACGACGATGATGCTGACCTCTGGGTCCAATCCCGATACCCATACCCCATTTGGGGTGTCGCGCAGCAGGCTGATTTCCACAAACTTCGTCGAATTATCCGCAATGATCGTACGCACACCCAATGCGCCCGAATCGTTCAGCGTAAGCGAGGATTGAGGGATCAAATGTGCGGCTTTGCCTTCTGAGGCAATCAGGATGTCGGCGGTTTGGCCATCCGCGATGGTCATATCGGGGTTTGGAATTTCCAATTCAACACGGAAGGTGCGTGTCAATTTATCCGCCGACCGCGACAGGAAGGTCACATTGCCAGAGACCTCTGTCCCGTCCAATAGGCGCGCACCTGCGCGCGCCCCCACGGTGATGCGATCACGTTCTGTTTCGGGAACAAAGCCCACGATTTTAATGGGGTCCAATTGGATCACCGTTGCGCATGCAGAACCAGGTTGCAGCAGACTGCCGATTTCGGCTGTGTCGCTTTCCAATAGGCCGCCAAAGGTTGCTTTGATTGTCAGGCGATCAATCTCTTTTTGTGCGGCGGCAACGGCGGCTTCGGCGGATTGAATGCGCGAACTTGTGGCATCAAACCCTGCTTTTGCGCTTTCCACGGCGGCCTCGGCAGAGCGTACAGCCGCCTGAGTGGAGGCCACACGTGTTTCCGATGCAAACCCACCTTGGGCCAGTTTATCGGCAGCGTTAAAGTTGATTTTTGCCTCTTCTAGGCGGGCTTTGGCCTCGTCCTGACGGGCTTGGGTTTCTGGAACGCGGGCCTCTGCCTCTTTCAGGCGGGCAATGGTATCTGCCAAATTCGCCTCGCGCGTGCCAGGGTCCAATTCGCATAGGGTTTCACCCGCCGCCACCACATGGCCCTTGCGCAGGGGTTGATTGATCACTTGTCCGGATGTTTCGGAACGCAGAACGACACTGCGCGCCGCTTCGGTCTGACCGCGCAACACAACCGCGCTGTCAATTTCACGGGCGGTCGATTTCATGGCGACCACCTTAATCAATTGGCGTTCACTTGGGGCCTCTGCAGGCGTTTCTGTCTCGGCGGTTTCATCCTCGACAACCACATCATTCACCAATGGCGTGTCCTTGGATGCATCCCACAAAATCGTGGGCGATGCCCCCCCTGCGACTTGACGCACTGCGTCACGTTCAAAAACAATTAAATATAAAACGGCAACCACAACAACAGCCGTGATCAAGGACATAATGCGCACAATCTTCCTTCCAACGAATTGGCAAACGGGTAAAACGAACCCCAGTTTAGCCCCCACTTAGCAGATATACGCTAAACCCGCCAGTTTAGATTAATGAATTCCTCACATTTTTTTGCAGGTGCAGCAACGCAATCTTGCTCTTGGATTCCTACTCAGTTGGGTCTACAAAACCTGAAATACAAGATGTGAGGTCCGCCGTGAGCGATACAGATAGCTTTATCGATGAAGTCAGCGAAGAAATCCGCCGCGAAAAATTGTTCAAAACCTTTCGCAAATACGGCTGGATCGGTGTTGCACTGGTTGTGATCGTTGTGGGCGGCACAGGTTACCGCGAATACAGCCGCGCTGCGGAAAAAACCGCCTCGGAAACATTTGGCTCTTCTGTGTTAGAGGCCTTGCAGGAAAACGACCCATCCGCACGTGTTGCGCAATTGGATACCATCACGGCCCCGAATGCGTCGGCGGGCGCGATGATTGCCATGTTGCAGGCCGCGGAACTGGCATCGGATAAGGATGGGGCAGGGGCCGCCGCCAAGCTTGAGGCCGCAGCCAGTGGTGATCTGGATCAGATGTACCGTGATATCCTGAACTTCAAACGTTTGACTGTTGCCGAAAGTGGGATTGATGCAGGCGCACGCCGCATGGGGTTTGAACAACTGGCAACGCCCGGCAATCCACTGCGCCTATTGGCCGAGGAACAATTGGCACTGCTTGATCTGGCAGAAGGTGACAGTGCAGCGGCAGTAAACCGCCTGTCCATGATCCTAGAGGATGCAGAGCTCACTCAAGGCTTGCGTCAACGTGCAGGACAGTTGATGATCGCCTTGGGGCAGGATCCAAACGGGCAATAGCACCCCATAAATAAGGAACAGGGGGAATGATGTTTCGTGTCGTCGCTACATTGACAGTTTGTGCCATCGCTCTTGCAGGGTGTGAACAGCCACAGCCCATCATCCCAGGCAAGCGTGAAGCCGTCGATACCCTAATCCAAGATGCGCCAGCACGCGCTGAAATCGTCAATAAATCCGTGGCGTTTCGTGCCCCTAGTATGAGCACAAACGCAAATTGGACCCAAGGACACGGAACCGCACGCAGCCGTACCACCCACCCCACGTTGGGCGCAAATCCGCAGTTGATCTGGAGCGTTCCGATTGGCGTCGGTGATGGCCAACGCACGCGGATCACGGCCGATCCTGTTGTGTCCGATGGGCGTATATTCACAGTTGATGCCGAAGCCCGCCTAAGCGCGCATGCCACATCAGGTGCCGCCCTTTGGTCCATTGACCTAACACCACAGGGTGAGGGCAAGGGCGAGGCGACAGGCGCAGGCATCGCCTATGGCAATGGGACCTTGTTTGTAACAACCGCCTATGGCGTGTTGCATGCGATCAACCCAACCAATGGCGCGATCCGTTGGTCACAATCCCTGCGCGGTGCGGGGAACACGCGCCCCACCTATTATGATGGCTTGGTCTATGTGATCAGCTCGGATCGTACCGCATGGGCGATCGAGGCCGATAATGGCCGTGTCAGATGGCAAATTGATGGTGTGGATGATGTGAACAACCGCATCGGATCAACCGCCCCCGCCGTGTCGGATAAATTTGCCCTTTTCGGCTTTGGCTCGGGCGAGGTGCAGGCCGTGTTCCGAAAGGGCGGGTTGGTTTACTGGAACTCATCCCTGAAGGGCGCGCGCGCAGGACGGGCAGAAGGCGCCGTTGTTGATTTGGGCGCAAGCCCCGTGATTGCAGGATCGCGTGTTTACGCGGCGGGTGCATCGGGGCGCATGGTTGCCATGTCACTGGGTGATGGTGAACGCATTTGGACCAATAATCAGGGTGTGCGCGGTCAACTATGGCCCGCGGGCAATGCCATTTTCGCCCTGAATGATATGAACCAATTGATCCGTGTGGATGCATCCAATGGCGACACGCTTTGGGCCGTTGATTTGCCGAATTTCCGTAAAATCAGTCCACGACGCAGTGCCGAAATCGTTGCGCATTATGGTCCCGTTCTGGCGGGGGGGCGCATATTGGTGGCCTCAAACGACGGTTTGTTACGTCAATTTGATCCAACAAACGGCGCGTTGATTAGCCAAACCGCGGTACCGGGTGGGGCCACTACGCATCCCGTCATCGCAGGTGGGGTTTTGTACCTTGTTTCAGGGGACGGACAATTGCACGCTTTTCGTTGATGAAAAAGTGGTGTATGCGGGGCTCTCAATCGACTTTAGGTTCTGAACATGAGCTTTTCTTTGGCCATTGTTGGCCGCCCCAATGTGGGCAAATCCACCCTATTTAACCGTCTTGTTGGAAAACGGTTGGCGCTGGTTGATGATCAACCGGGCGTGACCCGTGACCTGCGCGAAGGCGAAGCACGCCTTGGGGATCTGCGCTTCACCGTGATTGATACCGCGGGGCTTGAGGATGCAACAGACGACAGTTTGCAGGGCCGCATGCGCCGTTTGACGGAAGGCGCGGTTGATATGGCGGATATCTGTTTGTTCATGATTGACGCCCGTGTGGGCGTGACACCTGTCGATGAAATTTTTGCAGAGATTCTGCGCAAACGGGCAAAACACGTCTTTTTGGCCGCGAATAAGGGCGAGGGTGCTGCCGCAGATGCAGGCGTGTTAGAGGCGTGGAACCTTGGCCTTGGCGAACCCTTGCGCATATCGGCCGAACATGGGGAAGGCATGGGGGATTTGCTTGCCGCCCTGATGCCCATTGCCGATGAATTCCAAATGCGGGCCGAGGCCGAAGCGGCGGAGGCAGAAATCGACATCATCGGGGAAATTTCCGAGGACGACGAATATGAATATCAAATGCCAACAAACGCCAAACCGCTACAGGTTGCGGTTGTTGGTCGCCCCAATGCGGGAAAATCCACGCTGATCAACAAAATTTTGGGCGAAGATCGTTTGTTAACAGGCCCCGAGGCGGGGATCACCCGCGATGCCATTTCATTGAAAATGGATTGGGGTGGCGTGCCCATGCGCATCTTTGACACCGCTGGCATGCGTAAAAAGGCCAAGGTACAGGACAAGGTTGAAAAACTCTCTGTCTCTGATGGATTGCGCGCGGTGAAATTTGCCGAAGTGGTTGTTGTGCTGCTGGATGCGGCGATCCCCTTTGAAACGCAGGATTTGCGTATTGCGGATCTGGCCGCACGCGAGGGGCGCGCCGTGGTTGTTGCGGTGAACAAATGGGATATTGAGGATGAAAAGCAGGAAAAGCTGCGCGATTTGAAAGAGGCCTTTGAACGCCTATTGCCCCAGCTGCGCGGTGCCCCCCTGATCACCGTATCGGCGCGGACGGGCCGCGGTTTGGATCGGCTTCAGGCGGCGATCATGCGCGCGCATGAAATTTGGAACCGTCGCATCCCAACTGCGCAGTTGAACCGTTGGTTGGCGGGAATGGTCGAAATGCACCCACCCCCCGCACCCGCAGGGCGCCGCATCAAATTGCGGTATATGACACAGGCCAAATCACGCCCCCCTGGGTTTGTGGTGATGTGTTCACGCCCCGATAAATTGCCCGAAAGCTATAACCGTTATTTGGTGAACGGGTTGCGCGAAAGCTTTGATTTGCCGGGAACACCCATCCGCCTGACCATGCGCGGGCAGGGGGATAAAAACCCCTATAAGGATAAGAAAAAGGCAGCACCGTCACGCCTGCGCAAGCATTTGGAAGGCAAGCGTTCGACCTGAGTGGTTTCAGCGTTAGTGGACAAATCCCAATTTCGATTGTGTCTCAACGCTCATGCAAACGCCTGCGGGCTGGATCGTACCTGATATACCCAAGCGCGCGGATTTTGATCCCTCAGTTCTAGGCACCCAGCCAATCTTTAGATTGGCAAGGCGCTGCCCGCCCCACAGGCGGCGCCTTCGTCGCCACCTCGGGCAGCTTGGGTAAAATCCTTGGCTTTCGCTCAGACCGGGCATGAACTGGGCGTGCGTTAATCACAATGCGATCGTTGTCACCCTTCAAACGCCAGATTTTTTACCAAGATTGGTGTTATCTATGCCAATTCACCCTCGGCAGTGATCTGTGTTTTGCCACCCAGATACCCGTGCAACACGGCGGGCAATGCGACGGATCCATCAGGTTGCTGACCGTTTTCCAGCACCGCGATCAGACAGCGACCCACGGCCAAGCCTGAACCGTTCAACGTGTGGACAAATTCGGGTTTGCCGCCTGCCTCTGGTTTGAAACGGGCGTTCATGCGGCGGGCCTGAAAATCGCCACAGACAGACACGGATGAAATTTCGCGATATGTGTTTTGGCCGGGCAACCACACCTCGATATCATGGGTGCGCCGTGCGCCTGCGCCCATGTCGCCTGTGCACAAAACAACCGTGCGATAGGGCAGGCCCAGTTTTTCCAAAATCGCCTGTGCGCAGCCTGTCATACGGTCCAATTCGGCGCGGGAATGGTCGGGATGCGTGATGCTGACCATTTCCACCTTTTCAAATTGGTGTTGACGCAACATGCCCGCAGTGTCGCGGCCCGCTGATCCCGCCTCGGAGCGGAAACATTGGGTATGCGCGGTCATGCGGATTGGCAAATCGGCCTCTTCCAACACATCGCCTGCGACGGTGTTTGTTAGGGTCACTTCGGATGTGGGGATCAACCACCACCCGTTTGTGGTTTGATAGCTGTCTTCGGTGAATTTCGGCAACTGTCCTGTGCCAAACATCGCCTCATCCCGCACCAAAACAGGCGTCATTGTTTCGGTTAGCCCATGTTCATTCACATGTGTGTCCAACATAAACTGCGCTAAGGCACGGTGAAGCCGCGCCATCGCACCGCGCAACACGACAAAGCGCGAACCAGAGAGTTTTGCCGCCGTTTCAAAATCCAGTCCGCGTGCGGCGGGCAGGTCATAATGTTCCTTGGCATCCGCAATTTCGGGCGGGGTGCCCCAGCGGTGGATTTCCACATTATCCGCCTCATCCGCGCCATCGGGAATATCGTCATGGGGCAGGTTGGGCAGACGGGCCAGCGCATTTGTCAATGCCTCATCCAATTCCTTGGCGAGGGCATTCATTTCGGCAACTTCGGCCTTTTTCTCGGCAACAAGCGCGCGCAGGCGTTCAAATTCCGCCTCATCCCCACGACCCTTGGCGGCGCCCACCTCTTTGCTGGCCTTATTCTGTTCGGCCTGCGCGGTTTCGGCTGCAAGGATTGCGGCACGACGATCGCCATCAATTTTCAACAGGCCCGAGGACGCATCCGACACCCCACGACGCGCCAAAGCGGCATCAAAAGCAGCAGGGTTTTCACGAATGGCACGAATATCATGCATTGGGATGTCTCCTCAGGTTTAACGACTCTTTCTGCGGGCCTTATGCATGATTTTTTTGATGGAGGGTAGAGGGGGAATTGTTTCGATACGACGTGGGTATTCAAAGGTGCCTGACCAAATCATCTCCAATCCAAAGTCAATCCAGCTCCCCGCCAATAGACAGATTGGCAGGCGCCGACCGCCCCCCATGGGCGGTGTCTTCGTCGCCACCTGCGGTCGGCTTAGTGCAATGAAGCTCTGTTGCTTCAATTTCTGACGCGACTGACGACCACTGTTGTGCATAAATGATTTCCAATTGTTCTAAATCTACGGTTAAGCACACGCCCGTGGGCGGTTAACAGGGCTGAGGCAACGAAGCCCCCGCCCCTCGGGACGGGCGTGGGCTGGATCATACGCGATCAGTCTTCGCTTGCGCTCAGACCGCGCATGTTCTGGGTTAATAAATTCATTTGGTCGTCAAGTATTTCTGAAGATAACCGCATTTATCGTGCGTAACTGGGGTTGGATTGTTTCAGAAACGATCGTCGATCAAACCCGCACTTGCCGCGGCGACAGCGGGCAGGGCGATGGCAAGCTGTCGGATTACATCCTAATTTGATGTGGCGATATTTCTTGTATCAACTGAAATGTTGTGAATAAAAATGCCCCCATCAACAGTGCCAGTGCGCAACCCCATTGCCCAATGACGAAATGTGCTGTGCGTCGCGTCCATGTTATCAATCCAAACCGTTTTTGAATATTGGATGGGTTGAATGCGAAATTTCGGATCGTCAACGGCAAACTGTGCCACAGATGGGCTTGGGGCCTTCTGTTCCAAAAGGGTGCACCAAGCCATGCGGCCCCCCGAAACGGGCGGTGTGCGCACCGACGTAACACCGACGTTATACCGACGTGATACAGATCGTGAAAAACCGCCCCGTTAAACGGTTAATCCACCTTGCAAACCCCGGGGCCAGCGCATAGGTTTCCGCCAACGCAAAATAAAAAAGAAGGATGGCACCGACATGGGTGGTATTGAACAATTTATTCCGCTGATACTGATTTTCGCGATCATGTATTTCCTTATGATCCGTCCCCAGCAGAAAAAGATCAAAGAGCATCAGAAGATGGTGCAAAACCTGCGCCGTGGCGATGTTGTTGTGACCCAAGGTGGATTGATCGGTAAGGTTGCAAAGGTCAAAGAAAACAACGAATTGGACCTTGAATTGGCCGAAGGTGTCAAGGTGCGCGTTGTGCAATCAACGATTGCGGATGTGGTTTCAAAAACTGAACCTGCCAGCGATTAATTGACGAACTGAGGACGGCAAATATGCTCTTTATCGATCTGTGGAAAAAGGTCGTGATCTGGGTCGTTGTGGCCTTGGGTCTGGTGTTGGCACTTCCCAACGCTTTTTACGATCGTGTGGAGCAGTTTAATGACGCTGAAAAGGCGATTGAGGTTGGGTTTGATACCCCTGAAAATCGTGAAAAAACAGGACTTTGGCCGTCATTTTTGCCCTCTGGTTTGGTGAACTTGGGGCTGGATTTGCGCGGTGGTGCGCATCTGTTGGCCGAGGTACAAGTGGCCGATGTTTATGCACAGCGGATGACGGCGCTTTGGCCTGATGTGCGCGACGTGTTGCGCCCCGAACGGGCCACCGTGGGCACCATCCGTTTGCAAAAAGGCGCACCTGATGAATTGCGCGTCAAAATTTCAGAACCTGCTGGAATGGATCGCGCATTGCAGTTGGTTCGTGGGTTGTCACAACCCGTAACATCCCTTGGTGGCGCGATGAGCACTGATTTGGATGTACGCGCCGAGGGCGATGAAATCGTGGTTACGCTAAGCGCCGCAGAACAGGCCGCAACCACCGAACGCACATTGCGCCAAGCGCTGGAAATCATTCGCCGCCGCATTGATGAGGTGGGCACACGTGAACCCACCATCCAACGTCAGGGCGCGGATCGTATCCTGATCCAGGTGCCAGGGATCGGATCAGCGGCCGAGTTGAAAGAGATCATCGGCACAACAGCGCAGTTGACATTCCAGCCTGTCGTTGGACGCGGTGGGAACCCCAATGTCCCCGCAGGTGCCGGAAACGAGGTGCTGCCGTCGCTGAATGACGAAGGTGTCTATTACACGCTTGTTTCTGCCCCCGTTGTTACGGGCGAGGAATTGGTGGATGCGCAGCCCAGCTTTGATCAAAACAACCGTCCTGCGGTAAACTTCCGCTTTAATCCAACGGGTGCGCGCGCATTTGGCGATTACACGCGCGACAATATCGGCAGCCCCTTTGCCATCGTTCTGGATGGAGAGGTGATCAGCGCCCCTGTGATCCAATCCCATATTCCGGGCGGTTCAGGCATTATCACGGGCAGCTTTACTGTTGAGGAAAGCACCAATTTGGCTGTGCTGTTGCGTGCAGGTGCACTGCCCGCAGGTTTAGAATTCCTTGAGGAACGCACAATCGGCCCAGAACTGGGCGCAGACAGCATCAAGGCGGGGCAAATTGCCTGTATCGTCGCGGGGATTGCCGTGTTGATCTTTATGGTGCTGTCCTATGGTTTGTTCGGTATCTTTGCCAATGTCGCCCTGATCATCAACGTGGGTCTGATCTTTGGGTTGCTGTCACTGGTGGGCGCAACCCTGACCTTGCCTGGTATTGCGGGGATTGTTTTGACAATCGGTATGGCCGTTGATGCCAATGTTTTGGTGTTCGAACGCATCCGCGAAGAAATTCGCGCAGGCAAGGGGCCCGCGCGGTCCATTGAACTGGGCTATGAAAAGGCGATTTCGGCGATCACCGATGCCAATGTGACCACATTCATTACGGCGGTGATCCTATTTGCCATGGGCTCTGGCCCTGTGCGTGGATTTGCGATAACGCTGGGTCTGGGCATCCTCACCTCGGTCTTTACGGCCATTTTTGTAACGCGCCTGTTGGTGGTGATCTGGTTTGATCGCGCCCGTCCAAAAAAGATTGAGGTGTAAGATGCGTCTTAAACTTGTTCCAACTGTCACGAATTTCGATTTCTTTAGCCGGTCCAAAGTGTGGCTGGGCATTTCAGGTATGTTCATGGTGATCGCGCTGATTTCATTCCTGTTGCAGGGATTGAATTTCGGCATTGATTTCCGCGGCGGTACAACCATCCGAACAGAAAGCACAACTGAAATTAATGTCGGCACTTATCGCGATGCCTTGGCCCCATTGGAATTGGGCGACATCATCATTTCAGAGGTGTTTGACCCAAGTTTTGACGCCGATCAACATGTTGCCATGATCCGTATTCAGGCCCAAGATGGCGAAGAGGCGGTGACCGCGCAAATGACCAAAGATGCCTTTGCCGCATTGTCATCTGTTGATCCCACGATCAAATTTGTTTCAGTAGAAAGTGTTGGCCCCAAAGTGTCTGGCGAATTGATACAAACCGCGATCATTGCCGTCATTCTGGCGATTGCAGCGGTGCTGTTTTACATCTGGCTACGCTTTGAATGGCAATTTGCGGTTGGCGCTGTTTTGGCTTTGGTCCATGACGTGTTGCTGACCATCGGTATTTTTTCCGAATTGCAGATCAAATTTGATTTGGCAATCATCGCGGCCCTGCTGACAATTGTCGGTTATTCGCTAAACGATACGGTTGTTGTGTTTGACCGCGTGCGTGAAAACCTGCGCAAATATAAATCTAAACCGTTGAAGGATGTGTTGAACCTGTCCATCAACGAAACACTTAGCCGAACAATGATGACATCTGTCACCACATTGATCGCGTTGATCGCCCTATTGGTTTTGGGTGGAGATGTGATCCGCGGCTTTGTGTTTGCGATGACATGGGGCGTGATTGTGGGTACCTATAGTTCGATTTTCGTCGCCTCTGCGATCCTGATGGCCTTGGGCGTAAAACGCGATTGGAGCAAGCCGAATAATGAGGCGGGCACACAGGTTCCGCAGGTGTAAATCCGATGCGGTTGAATGAAATCAACTACACCGATGCGCTGCCCATTGATGGCTATGGTCCTGGGTTTTTTCGGGTTGGCGGTCAGGTCTA
>Ga0194023_1000170_pt1 | contig 11018 bp, 9 predicted proteins | sample IW6Sep16_MG_FD_140348 | JGI IMG/M metagenome (GOLD analysis project Ga0194023, IMG submission 140348) | Freshwater microbial communities from the Broadkill River, Lewes, Delaware, United States - IW6Sep16_MG | ecosystem: Environmental > Aquatic > Freshwater > River | place: USA: Delaware...
CGAATCCCGTCGGTCACCCTTATATTTATTAGGAGATAAATGAAATATAAAGTAAAAAAAGTTGGCGATTTTGAAAACACTATTGAAATTGATATTGATTTCGATGATCTTGAGTCTAAAAAAGATGAGGCAATTTCTAAGATTAGCAAATCTTTAAAAGTTAAAGGGTTCAGACCCGGAAAAATTCCTAAAAATATTGTCATTAGAGAAGTAGGCGAGGATTATATTCTTGAGGAATCAATTGATTTATATTTGCCTGAGCAAATTTTTGAAATATTGCAAAAAGAAGAATTAAATCCAGCTGTTAGGCCTGTTGTAAAAGACTTAAAAAAAGAAAAGAAATCCTATAAGGTTGATGTTTTGATCACATTATGGCCAAAATTATCTAAACTTCCAAAACTAAATCAAACTGTAGAAGTAGAATCTATTACCCCTACTGAGGAGGAGATTTCAGATCAAATTGACAGAATAAAGCTACAGTTTGCTGATGTGACTAAAGTTGAAAGGCCTTCAAAAACATCTGATTATTTATTAGTAAATATCAGTGCAATGGAAAATGGTAAAGAGTTAGAAGAATTTTCCTATCAAGATTATTTGTACGAACTTGGAAGCAACTCACTAACACCCTCAATGGATTCAAAATTAGAAGGTGTATCTACGGGAGCAATAATAAAATTTAATGATGATATACCATCTGTTGGGAAAAGTAATGTCGAAATTACTGTCTTAGTAAAAGAAATTAAAGAAAAAGTAATGCCGGAATTGACTGACGAATGGGTTTCTTCAATGACTGAATTTGATAATATTGCGGAAATGAACGATGAGTTATTTAAAAATATTGAGATGGTTAAAAAAAGACAAATTGCTAATCAGTATCAAGGTCTATTGACTAGTAAATTGATTGAAGAATCAAAATTAGAACTTCCTGAACAATTAGTAATTGCTGAAATGGATAGTATATTACAAAACTTTATGGCTGAGTTGAATCAAAATAATATAAAAATTGAAGATTACTTGCAAATGACAGGATTAACTGAAGAAACTCTTCAGGAAGACTTGAAAAATCAAGCGACTAGAAATTTATCAATGGTGGTTATTTTAGATAAAGTTGTTGAAGACCAGGAGCTTAAACTAGATGACAAAGAAATTAAATACATTGATGATCACATGTCAACACACGATGAAGAAGGAAATGAAGTAGAGGATGCTAGCCATAGGTTAAATTTAGAAGCAGAATCCCTAAGAAATAAGGCCATGCTGCATATTTTGCAACAAGGAGTGTCTGTTGACAAGGATGGTGAAAAAGTATACCTACAAGACGTCTACAATCAAGAAGAAGAAGTAAGAGAGGAAGAATAATATGAAAGAATTACCTTCAAATTATGTAATCCCTACTGTTATAGAAAATACTAACAGGGGCGAGAGAGCCTTTGATATATACTCAAGGCTTTTAAAAGATAGAATTATATTTTTGGGAACACCAATTGATGATGGTGTAGCAAACTCAATAATGGCACAGCTATTGCATTTAGAGTCAGAAGACCCAGATAAAGATATTTTTATGTATATCAACTCACCAGGAGGATCAATCACATCATTATTTACAATTTATGACACAATGAAGTACATAAAGCCAGACATTTCAACAGTATGTATGGGGCTAGCAGCATCTGCAGCATCAGTTATTTTAGCTGGTGGTACTCCTGGAAAAAGATACAGCTTGCCAAATGCAAGAATCATGCTCCATCAACCATCTGGTGGTATGGAGGGTACTGTAGCTGATATGGAGAGAAATTTTGATCTTATTGTATCAATGAGAACACAATTAAACGGTTTATTGGCTGATTTTACTGGTCAAAAAGTTGAAAAAGTGGCGCAAGACACTGATAGAGATTTTTGGATGACCGCGCAAGAAGCAAAAGAATACGGTATAGTAGATGAAGTGCTAATTCAAAGGGAGTTAGCAGACAAAAAATAGCTAAAAAAAACAACAGGGTAGTTAAAAATGGCAAATAAAGATTCATCTCAAGCACTAAAGTGCAGCTTTTGTGGCAAGTCTCAAAAACAAGTAATAAAACTAATCGCAGGTCCAGGTGTTTACATTTGTGATGAGTGTATTGAACTTTGTGTTGAAATAATCGAAGAAGAAAAAGTCGAAAAGCTAGAAACTAGCTCAGAAGAGTATCTACCTTTACCTAAAGAGATTAACCAATCACTAAACGAGTACATCATTGGCCAAGAAGATGCAAAAAAGACCTTGTCTGTTGCAGTTTATAATCACTACAAAAGAATTTATAAGGGTGATTTACTAGACAATGAACTTGAAATTCATAAATCAAATGTTTTACTATTAGGACCAACTGGTAGTGGTAAAACACTGTTAGCTCAAACCTTAGCAAAAACACTAAATGTTCCTTTTGCTATAGCAGATGCAACTACTCTTACTGAAGCTGGTTATGTTGGTGAAGATGTTGAAAATATTTTGCTTACATTAATCCAATCAGCAGATTATGAAATTCCAAGAGCTGAAAAGGGAATTATCTACATTGATGAAATAGATAAAATTACAAGAAAATCTGATAACCCATCCATAACAAGAGATGTTTCTGGAGAAGGTGTTCAGCAGGCATTACTTAAGATACTTGAAGGCACTACTGCTCAAGTGCCACCACAGGGTGGTAGAAAACACCCACAACAAGAGTATTTGCAAATAGATACTACAAATATTTTATTTATAGTTGGAGGAGCATTTGACGGTCTTGATCAAATAATTAGTAAGAGGCTTGGAGAAAATACAATTGGCTTTAACACTAGCATGTCAGAGACTAAAGAATTTAATAAAGAAGAACTTTTTGCATTTGTTGAACCAAGAGATTTAATTAAGTTTGGCTTGATTCCTGAATTTATTGGAAGACTACCAGTTACTACTAATGTAAATGAATTAAGCAAAGATGCTTTGATAGAAATTCTAACTAAGCCAAAAAACGCTATTACAAAACAATTTAAGAAAATGTTTGAATTAGACGATATCGATCTTGTGTTTACTGATGCATCACTTGATGCTATGGCTGATTTAGCGCTGGAAAGGAAAACTGGTGCAAGAGGTTTACGTTCAATATTAGAGAAAATATTGTTAGATGAAATGTATGAATCACCATCAAGAAAAGATATTTCTAAAATAATTATTGATAAAGAAAATGTTTTAGAAGATATTGCACCAAAAATGGTTTTGAAAGAGTCAAAAGACGACAAATCTGCATAAAATATAATATATGCAGAATGAACAATACGATCCATTATCAGTAGAAAAGAAATGGCAAAAAAATTGGGAACTAGGGAATAAATTCCAACCAATAGATTCTGACGAAAATTTTTCTATAGTAATTCCTCCTCCAAATGTAACAGGTTCACTTCATATGGGTCATGCTTTAGAACATTCGATTATTGATGTCATAACAAGGATAAAAAGACTACAAGGCTTTCAAACTCTCTGGCTTCCTGGAACTGACCACGCTGGAATTATTACTCAACTTCTTGTTGAAAAAGAACTAGAAGAGAATGGAATTTCTAAGCATGACCTAGGAAGAGAAAATTTTCTAGCAAAAGTTTGGGAATGGAAAGAAAAATCAGGTGACAATATTACTAATCAAATGAAAACTTTAGGCATGAGTTGTGATTGGTCAAGAGAAAGATTCACAATGGATGAAGGACTTTCACAGGCAGTAATAAACGTATTTGTTTCACTATATGAAAATGATTTAATTTACAAAGGTACTCGAATGGTTAATTGGGATACAAAATTAAAGTCAGCAGTTTCTGATTTGGAAGTTACCTCTTCAAGTGAACTTGGAAAGTTGTGGACTATCAATTATAAGGTAGGAGATACATTTATTGAAATTGCAACAACAAGACCAGAAACTTTGCTAGGCGATACAGCTGTGGCTGTAAATCCTTCAGACGTTAGATATAAAGATTTGATAGGAAAAACTGTAATCATCCCACTAGTAAATAGGGAAGTAGAAATTATTGCTGACAATTATGTTGATGTTGAATTTGGCTCTGGTTGTGTAAAGATTACTCCTGCACATGACTTCAACGATTATGAAATTGGCAAAAGGCACAATCTAGAAATGATAAGATGTTTAGATTTTGATGGGAAAATTGTAGATCTTGATTTTATACCTCAAGAATTAAGAGGGCTTGATCGGTTTGAAGCAAGAGAAAAAATAATAGAAATGCTTAAAAAACAAAATTTACTTAAAGGAGTAGAAGATCATCAAATTCAAATTCCAAAAGGGGATAGGTCTAAAACAATACTTGAACCAATGGTTTCTGAACAATGGTTTGTAAAAACTGATGAGGTTGCCAAAAAAGCAATACAAGTTGTTGAAGATGATGAAATTAAGTTTATACCAAAAAATTGGGAAAAAACTTATTTTGAGTGGATGTACAATATTCAGGACTGGTGTATATCTAGACAGCAATGGTGGGGCCATAGGATTCCAGCTTGGTACGATGATGAAAAAAATTATTACGTTGGTACTAGTGAGGCCAATGTAAGAGAGAAATATGGTCTTAAAGATGATGTTCAATTAACTCAGGATGAGGATGTCTTAGATACTTGGTTTTCTTCAGCACTTTGGCCATTCAGCACTTTAGGGTGGCCAGAAGATACTGAAGATCTAAATAATTACTATCCTACTAGCTTACTTGTTACTGGCTTTGATATTATTTTTTTCTGGGTTGCAAGAATGATCATGATGGGTTTATACACAATGGAGAATATTCCATTTAAAGATATTCTTATCCATGGATTAGTTAGGGATTCACAAGGTAGAAAAATGTCAAAAAGCCTTGGAAATACTATGGATCCCTTGGAATTAACTCAAAAACATGGAGCGGACGCCTTGAGATTCTCACTTATTGAAAAAGCTAATCCAGGACAAGATGTACCCTTTGATGAAGAGTGGACAATATCTGCAAAAAAATTCGGCAACAAGGTATGGAATGCTGCAAAATTCGTACATTTATACACCGATGAATCTACACCGTCTGATATCAGCACGGTATCTTTAATTGAAAATAAATGGATCATATCAAGGTTTAATGACACCTTAGAGGAATTTAATGAACTTTTTGAAAAATATAAAATTTCAGATGCCTATAAGTTACTATATAATTTTTTGTGGTCAGAGTTGTTTGACTGGTATTTTGAATTTTCAAAAAACTTGTTCATTGATGAAGATAAAAAAATTGAAACACAAACAGTTTTAAAGTCAATATTTTTAGAATCATTGAAATTACTAAACCCTGCAATGCCACATATAACTGAAGAAATATGCTCTTCTTTTAATGAAAATTACATAATTGATAGTTCATGGCCGACTAGATATCAGCAAGAATCTGATGATATTTTTGAAATAGAAAATTTAAGAGAGATAATTACTAAAATCAGAAACTTTAAATCAACTTACAATTTAAAAAATTCTTTAATTATCGATTTATACTCTCCTGAACCTTATCCGGATTGGTTTATCAATCAGTTAGAGAAAACTGCAAATGTTAACATTTCTATTCCTGAAAATAACATAAAAGAAGGAGCCGTTCTTTCTTTCCAATCAAACGAATTTGAATTTAGTATTTTGGCCAATAAATATATTGATGTTGAAAATGAAATAAAGAGATTAAATAAAAAAAGAGAAGAATTGAGTAAATCATTAGAAATATCTAATCAAAGGCTCAATAATGACAAATTTATCAATAATGCTAAACAAGAATTAATTGATCAAGAAAAACAAAATGTACAAAATCTAAATAGTCAGATCGATTCAATAAATTCAACATTAAACTCTCTCGATAATTGAAAGAATTAGAAGACTATTTAAATTTTAAAATTGGGTTAACCAACAATAAGAATCTGGAAGCACTTCATAGATTTTTTACAGAAGATCAGTTGAAATATTTAATGGATAAAACTATTTCAATCGTAGGAACCAATGGAAAAACTTCAACAGCAAATTTTATTTATAAACTGCTTAGCAAAGAAAAAAAGCAAGTTTTAATGTTTACCTCACCTCATCTAGTGAACTTTGAAGAGAGAATACAATCTCATAGCGATATTAATTTTGATTTCATTTCGAGATCCGTTCATGATTTTGAAATTGAAAATAATATAACTTTAGGCTATTTTGAAACTCTTTTTCTGATTGCTTGTAAAGCCTTTTTAGATAATGAAATGGATTATTTCATTTGTGAGGCTGGTATAGGTGGGGTTTTAGATACTACTTCTGTCATTCAAAGTAAAAATGTTGTACTTACAAATATTGGAAGAGATCATCAAGATTTACTCGGTTATTCAGACCTTGAAGTTTTAGACCAAAAAATATTTGTATCAAATAGTATAGATAACTTATTTGTTGGTGATTTAAGCGATGAATTAATTAAAGCAATAGAAGATAATTATGATCACTATAAATCAAAGCATTTCTTAATGAATTTTGTTGACGGAAAATTAAAGGATTTTACTTCAACTCAATTAAATTATTTACTCGCTTCATTAGTTGTAAACTTTTTACTAAGTCTGAATACAAAAAATATAACTTTAAAATCTAATCAAGAATTTGTAGAAGGAAGGTTCGAAATTATTAATCGAAATCCTTTAAAAATCTTAGATGGCGCACACAATATAGATGGGTTTATTAAAACTATAGAAGACTATGAAAAAGTATATACTTTAGGAGATACTCATTTGTATCTAGGTTTTAAAATTGGGAAAAACATAGAAAAAATCATCAACTATTTAAAGCCAAAAAAACAGTACAAGTTAAATTTTATTGAAGAAAATACTTTTTTTAATCAACAAAACCCTGATAAATTTATTAATTATCTAGAAAGTGAAAATATAGATTATAAAATAGTTGAACTTAGTACTTTTTCATCAAATAAGAATCCTTCTATATTGCTAGGTAGTTTATATTTAATTGGAGAGTATAAAAAAAGGATAACTACATGAAAACATTTTTTATGATAAAACCTGATGGTGTACAGAGAAATTTGGTTGGGGAAATTATTTCAAGAGTCGAATCTAAAGGGTTTTCTATCACAAAAATAAAAATGATGACTATTCCTAAAGAATTAGCAGAGCAGCATTATGGAGAACATAAAGATAAACCATTTTTTAATGATTTAGTGTCATTCATAACAAGTGGTCCAGTTGTTGCTATGCAGGTTGAGGGTGAAAATGTTGTTCTACAAATCAGAAACCTTATGGGTGCTACTAATCCTAGTGAATCAACACCTGGCTCAATCAGAGGTGATTTAGCAACTGAATTGGATAAAAATGTTGTTCATGGCTCAGATTCAGACGAAAGTGCTGAGAGAGAACTCAATTTATTTTTTGGAAAGTAAATAAATATTCAAAAAACAACAACTATTAGATTATTCTATTAGTACATGGTTGACTTAAATTTACGAAGAACCTTATTTGGTGGCAATGATATTGCTATTGACCTAGGGACTGCCAACACTCTTATATATGTAAAAGGTGTTGGGGTTGTAGTTGATGAACCAACACTTCTAGCTGTAAATAAGAGCGACAACTCAATCATAACTATTGGCCGGGAGGCTAAAAAATTAATCGGAAGAGTTCCTGATACTATTGAGCTTGTAAGGCCATTGCGGGATGGTGTGATATCTGAAATTGAAATGGCAGAAGAACTTGTTAAAACCTTACTATCAAGAGCAATAGGACGTGCTTATTCAAGACCTAGAATTGTGATATGTGTTCCAAATGGTGTTACGAGTGTTGAGCAAAGATCGATTGAAACGGCTGCTCATGCCACAGGTGCATCTGAAGTTTTCACAATTGAAGAACCCATGGCTGCAGCGATAGGTAGTGGTTTAAATATTTTTGAGCCCTACGGAAACATGATTATTGATATAGGCGGCGGTACAACTGAAATAGCAGTTATTTCAATGGGGGATATAGTCAATGCTAACTCTGTAAGGGTTGGTGGTGAAGATATGACAGAAATATTAATTGAATGGTTGAGAAGAGAACATCAAATACTTGTAGATACAGGTATTGCAGAAAATATTAAACATGCAGTTGGTTCAGCTTTTCAATATGATAAAGAGCCTCAAGTAACAGTAACTGGAAGAGATATTGTAAGAGGTATACCTAAGCAAGTATTATTAGAGGCAAGTGATGTTAGGAACGCTTTACAACCAGTTGTAAATGATATTATCGAAGCTGTAAGAATATCCCTTTCACAAACTCCACCGGCCTTGGTTTCAGATATTGACAAAGATGGAGCATGGCTTACGGGTGGTGGATCTCTATTAAAGAAAATGGATAAAAAAATAGCTGAAGAATTAGGTATCCCCATCAATAATGCTGATGATCCATTAAGTTCAGTTGTAATTGGTTCTGGTATTTGCTTAGAGAGATTTCAAGACTACAAAAGTGTTTTGAAATTATCTCCAAAACCTAATTAACATGCAAAGTTTTCAAGTTGCTGGTATAAGAAAATATGTAGTATATTTTCTTTTTATTTTTCTTTCAGGTTTATTAAGTGCTGTTGACTATTTTTCTAATAAAACATTATCAAATTTTATTCCAGAACAAGTGAATTTAATTTCCTATTTCCAAATACCTGACATACTACTTCAAAATGAATTTTCTAGTTTATCTTCAAGTAGAGCTGATTTAGTCGCAGAAAATATAAGATTAAAGGAAGAGATTTCTAATTTGAGAGTGTTGTATGTAGAGAATCAAGAATTACAGGATACTATTGAATCTTATAACCTTCTTATAAAGAACGTTAGTGACTTTGAATTAACATACTATGCAACAAGCTTAATTTTGAAAAACTCAACAGACGAGTATCTAATTTCTGGAGGAAGGGACTACAATTTTGAGCCCGGAGATCTGGTGATAAACGAGACAGGATATTTAGTTGGTTATCTAGGGGAAGTCTTTAATGATTATTCAATACTTGAATCATTCAATTCTACAAATTTTAACTTTAGAGCACTAGATGAATACAACAACATTTTTGAGGTCAATTCAAATGGTAAAGAATTAATATTTAGCTCTTTAGTTCCGATATTGAATTCAAAAGTTGGAATGTTATATTCAGATATTACATTTGGACATATAAACAAATTTCCACTCATTGATTTAGAGCCTTACAAAAAAACAAAACTAAATAATAAATTTACTGTGATTGTGCCGATAGAGAAAATGCTCTCTTTTCAAAGTAAATTATTCATCCCTAAAAGTAAATGAAAGTACTAAAAGTAATTTCAAGATCTACTTTCCTTTTTATGCTTTGTTTAATCGAAAATTATCTAAACACATTTATTTCTTTAGATTTTGGAGTTTATGTGTTCCTAATTTCACTTTTATATATTGGCACTGAATTATTTAATCAAAATTTAGTTATCCCAATTTTTTTATCGGGAATCTTGTATGACTCTTTCTTTAGTACTTACTATTTAGGACTATATACATCGATATTCTTAGTTGTGGTTGTTGTATCTAATTTTGCAGTTTCGAGATACAGTCCATCAAATGTCCTATACATAATCACTGTTTCTTTGTGTTTATTGATTTATAAACTTCCAATTATCTTAGAGTTTGATTTGAATTATTGGTTAACAGGGTATCTCACTTCTGTTTTTGTAAATTCACTAATTTTATTATTCTTAAAAAGAGCATTAAGAAATAATGTTTAACCAAAAAAGACTTAAATTTACGTTTGTTTCTTTTTTTATATTATTAGTTTTTATTTTATTTGATATTTTTCAACTTCAAACAAGTGAATTCCTTTCATCATCTGAAATCATTGACCAGCAAAATTTAGATAAATTTTATATAACAGCACCAAGGGGTGAAATATTTGATGTAAATGGAGAAAAATTAGCTGAGAGCAAATTAGAACCTTATTTATTTTTAAATATGAGAAAAATAACGAGTCAAAATTCTTCTGAATACAGACAGATAATTCAATACAATTTTCCTGAGTTAACAACCCTTGAAATTAATGAAATTTTTGAAAGTAAGGAAATTTTAAAATTAGTCACAAATCTCTACTCTGTTGAATATGAGATCAGAAATAATATATTAAATAATTTTGATGCTTTTTTAATTATTGATTTACCAGTAAGAAGCTATATTAAAAATGAACTTTTTGCTCACACAATTGGATATATAGGATTGCCTAATCAAGATGATTTTAATGAGTTTAAAAATTCATTAGGCAATAATCAAGTTGGTAAAAATGGATTAGAAAGATATTACGAAGATTATCTATCTGGAATTCCTGGTGAATTAATTTTTTTAGGTTCTGACATTATTGACTCAAAACAACCGATTCCAGGTGGGGACTTATTTTTATCAATTGATTCTTCTACTCAGTACGTTACAAAAGAATCATTACAACAAGGCATAGATTTAGCAAATAAGAGTTTTGAGTCAATAAATGAAATTAAAAGAGGTGCATCTGTAGTTTTAGATATTGAAACTGGGAACATTGTTTCCATGGTTTCTTTACCTGATTTTAATCCGAACAAGTTTGTATCTGGTATTAGTGACTTTGAATACAAACAGCTGGATAGAGATCAAGCTTTTAATAATTTTGCTATACAGGGACTTTATCCTCCAGGTTCAGTATTTAAAGTTGTTGCGTACTGGTTAGCACTCAGTGAAAATATTTTTCCTGAGGGCTTGAGCAACAAAGACTCAAAAGTTGATTGTGAGGGAAGTCTTTCATTTGGATTTGTTGATGGATCTCAGCAAGTTTATAACGACTGGAAACTTGAGGGCCATGGAAAAGTAGATCTTACTGATGCAATTAAACAATCATGTAACGTGTACTTTTGGGATATAGCTTTGAATATATGGCGAAATTTTGGTAATACAGAAGGAGAGTCCATTCTTCAAGAGTATTCTAAAGAACTCGGCTTTAGTAAGAAAACAAATATTGATTTACCATTTGAAAAGGTTGGAATCATTC
>Ga0194023_1000173_pt1 | contig 10929 bp, 8 predicted proteins | sample IW6Sep16_MG_FD_140348 | JGI IMG/M metagenome (GOLD analysis project Ga0194023, IMG submission 140348) | Freshwater microbial communities from the Broadkill River, Lewes, Delaware, United States - IW6Sep16_MG | ecosystem: Environmental > Aquatic > Freshwater > River | place: USA: Delaware...
ACTCGACCATCCCGCGACGAGAATGCCGATGACCGAGACCGAGCCGATCGCCAGGGCGTAGAACACCCCAGCCGAGAAGTTCGTGAACCAAGCATCGGGCCCGAACGGGATCACCACCACGAGGAGGAAGGTCGACACGAGGACGATGATCGGAGCGATCTTGTAGATGCGGGCGTCAGCGTTCTCGGGGACGATGTCCTCTTTCTGCAGCCATTTGCCGACCTCGGCGAAGAGCTGCATCGAGCCGAACGGACCAGCTTCCATGGGTCCGAGACGGCTCTGCATGAACGACATCATCTTGAAGAGGAAGAGGTAGACGATTGTTCCGGCCGGCAACAGCACGGCCACGAGGCCGCCCACGACGCGCAGGAGCGACTGTCCCCAATAGGGGATCTCAACAGCGAGTTGGGCGATCAACGGTCGATGTCCCCGAGGATGAAGTAGAGGCTCGCGAGGATGGTGATGATGTCGGGCACGTACACACCCTTGAGTACCCATGGGGTGATTGAGATGTTGTTGAACGAGGCCGAGCGGATCTTCACCCGGAACGGCCCGAGATCACCCTTGGAGACGACGTAGTAGCCCATCTCCCCGAGGGGGTTCTCCGTCGATACCCAGGCCTCGCCCTCGGGCACCTTGATGATGCGCGGCACCTTCGCCATGACCGGACCGGCCGGCATGGTGTCGAGGAGCTGGTCGACGATCTTCGTTGATTCGCGGACCTCTTGCAGGCGCACCCAGCAGCGTGCCCAGGAGTCGCCATCGGGGTGCGTCCACACCTTGAAGTCGACCTTGTCCCAGGCCATCGGGAGCGACTGGTCACGCCGAAGGTCCCAGTCGACGCCTGAGGCACGGAGGTTGGCGCCCGACAGCCCGTACTGACGGGCGACATCGGCCGGAATGACCCCGATACCGCGGGTGCGGCTCTGGAAGATCTCGTTGCCGAAGAGCAGGTCCTCGATCTCGTCGCAGAAGCCCCGCAGCTTCTTCATCACCTGACGGGTCTCGTCGATCCAACCCTGCGGCAGATCGTCCTTCAGGCCGCCGATCCGGTCGAAGTTGGGATGGAACCGACCGCCGGTCGCGCCTTCGATCAGGTTGAGGACGTACTCGCGGTCGCGGAAGGCGAGGAACACCGGCGTGATCGCGCCCATCTGCACTCCGAGGTCACCGAGGAAGAGGCCGACGTTCGCGATCCGGGAGAGCTCGAAGAGGATGGTTCGGATGTGCTGCGCCCGAGGCGGGGCTTCGATCTCCATCAACTTCTCGGCAGCGAGGATGAAGGGCACTTCGTTGGCGAAACTCCCGAGCCAGTCGATGCGGTTGATGAGGCTGGTCACCTGCGGGAAGGTGCGCACCTCGGTCAACTTCTCGTAGCCGCGGTGCATGTAGCCGGCTGACGGCTCGGCCCAAATGACCTGCTCGCCGTCGAGCCGGGCGATGATGCGAAGGGTGCCGTGGGTGGCCGGGTGCTGCGGACCGATGTTGAGGGTCATGCCCTCGGTCTCGAGCTCGACGTTCAGTCGAGCATCGGCCGCCTGAGAGGCGATGTACGAGAGTTGCTGGCGCTCGGAGAGCATCGTCATGATGATTCGGCCTCCTCACCATCGTCTTCGACCGGCATCGGCTCGACATCGACGATTCCCGGCCAGGGCTTCACCATCCGGGCGAGCAACGGGAAGTCCTTGCGCATCGGGTAGCCCTCGAAATCGCCGGGAAGGTACATGTTGCGGAGGTCGGGATGCCCAGCGAAACCGATGCCGAACATCTCGTGGGTCTCCCGCTCGTGCCAGTTGGCTCCCGCGTACACCGGGATCCACGACTCGACCACCATCGACTCGTCGACATCGGCCTTGAGCGTCACGCCGACGTGTCGACGCAGGTCGGTCACCCGCGCGAACATCTGGAAACGGGTCGCTCCCCCGGCGTAGCCCTGGGTCATCTCCTTCGACTCCGTCTCGGCCTCATCGGGCTCGGCGGAGGGATCATCCTCACCGCGACCAAAGGGGGACGGAAGCCAGTCGATCGCTGAGAGGAAGCAGAAGTAGTCGAAGCCCTGTTCGCGAAGCGCTTCTCCGGTCCGTCGCCAAGCCGATACCGCGACCCGGATCCACAAGTCGTCGTTCGGAATCAGATGCGACTCGAGGAGATCGTCGCCGATCGCCTCACGGAGGGCATCGACGATCGACTCTCGCAGCGTGTCGGAGGCGAGAGCGGTCGGCTCGGCGCCCGTGTCGGTGGACTCACTCAACGGGCCCACCTCCGACGACGATCGGCTCCGCGGCGGCGCGCTCGGCCTCGGTCCGCTGGAGCGAGGTGAACTCCTCACCTCTCCACTTGGCGGCCATGTCCTCGTTCTTGATGCGCTGCTGCAGGAGGACGACGCCCTCGAGCAAGGCCTCAGGCCGAGGAGGGCAGCCAGGCACGTACACGTCGACCGGGATGATCTGATCGACGCCCTTGGTGACCGAATAGGAGTCCCAGTAGGGGCCGCCGCAGTTGGCGCACGAACCCATAGAGATCACGTATTTCGGCTCGGGCATCTGCTCGTAGAGGCGCTTGATCGCCGGAGCCATCTTGTCGGTCACGGTGCCCGAGATCACCACGAGGTCGGCCTGCCGCGGACTAGCCGGCAGGGGGATCACGCCGAGGCGCATCACGTCGTACCTCGGGGAGCCAAAGGCGGCCCCCATCTCGATGGCGCAGCAGGCGAGACCCCACTGGTACACCCACATCGAATAGGAGCGACCGAGGTTGAGGAGCTTGGTGAGGGGGGAGGGCATGCGCCCTCGGTCAACTAGACCCATCGGAGCAACCCCCGCTTCCAGGCGTACACGAGACCGTCGAGCAACAGGATGATGAAGGCGAGCATCGTGATGAGGCCGAAGGCGCCATAGCGCTCGATTGAGGCCGCCCACGGGAAGATGAACACCGCCTCGACGTCGAAGATCACGAAGAGAAGCGCGAAGACGTAATAACGAACCTGGCTCTGCGACCAGCCCATCCCGACCGGATTGACACCAGACTCGTAGGCGATGAGCTTCTCGCGAGTGGGATTCGACGGGCGCACAGCAGCAGCCAGACCGAGGAGGAGACCGGCCACGAGGACTGCCGCCAGGCCGAACCAGACGACATTGAGGTAATCGCGCAGGAACAGCGACATCGTTCGCCGAGGCTACCAGCCGGTTCCGAGCCTGTCCCAAACCCTCGAAGGGGTGTCAGACGGCGAATCCACCGAGTTTCGTCTCGAGATACTCGGCGATTCCATCGTGGCTGCCCTCGCGACCGATACCGGAGTCCTTCATGCCTCCGAATGGGGCCGAGGCGGCGGTGGGGTTGACGTCGTTCACGCCGATGATCCCGAATCGGAGACCCTCGAAAGCTCGGATCGCCGTCGAAAGATCCCGGGTGTAGACGTACGCCGCCAACCCGTACTCGGTGTCGTTCGCCAACTCGAGCACCTGGTCGACGTCGCCGTAGGTGATGACCGGCGCGACGGGACCGAAGGTCTCCTCCCGATAGATCGCCATCGAGTCATCGACCCCGGTGAGCAGCGTCGGCGCGAAGAAATGGCCCGCGGCGAACTCGCCCTCGGAGAGTCGGTGACCGCCGACCACCGCGTCGGCACCCTTGGCCACCGCGTCGTCGACTTGGGCCTCGACCTTGGCGACCGCCGCCTCGTTCACGAGGGGGCCGACACCGACCCCCTCGGCGAAGCCATTGCCGGCGCGAACCGCTCCAACCCGTTCAGTCATGGTGGAGATGAAGGCGTCGGCGTGCGACTCGGCGACATAGAGGCGGTTCGGACTGATACAGGCCTGGCCGGCGTTCAGGAACTTGAGCGCGGCCGCTCCCTTCGCCGCCCGTACCGGGTCGGCGTCCGGGAACACGATGAACGGGGCGTGGCCTCCGAGTTCGACCGAGATGCGCTTGAGGTTGCCAGCCGCCACCCCGGCGAGTCGCCGCCCGACCGCCGTCGAGCCGGTGAAGGTGATCTTTCGAACGGCCGGGTGGGTGGTGAGCACCTCACCGATCGGGACCGGATCAAGAGCGGTGACGAGATTCGCGACCCCGGCCGGGAGGCCGACCTCCTCGAAGATCTCAAATACGGCCCGAGCGCACAGCGGTGTCGCCTCAGCGGGCTTCAGCACGAGCGTGCAACCCGCGGCGAGAGCAGGACCCATCTTCCGGGTGAGCATCGAGATCGGGTAGTTCCAAGGCGTCACCATCCCAACGACACCGACGGGTTGACGGAGCACCAAGAATCGTTGGTCGGCCCGCGCTGACGGGAGCCACTCCCCAGTCACCCGAGTGGCCTCCTCGGCGTAGAAACGGAGGAAGTCTCCGGCGTAGGCGACCTCGTTGCGGCTGGCGCGCAGCGGCTTGCCCTGCTCGCGGGTCATGAGCTCGGCAAGGGATTCCGCACGGTCGTTCATCAACTGCCAAGCTGCGTAGAGCAGATCGGCTCGCTCCTTCGCGGTGGTCGTCGACCATCCGGCGAACGCACGATCAGCGGCCTCGACCGCCCGCACCGCGTCCTCGGCCGTACCGTCGGGGGCATCGCCGATGACCTCACCGGTCGCCGGGTCCGTCACCTCGAAACGCCCACCCGAAGCCGCTTCGCACCATTCGCCGTCGATGAACATGACGGCCAACCTAGTGGTCGACCTTCAGCGGTTCGTAGAGCGGCGAACTGAACGCAAGGTCACGGCATCGCGACGACAAGCGCGGCGGTGATCACCGGCACGAGTACCAACACGATGGCCTCGGCCGAGAGTGACACCCCCGCGACCGAGGCGCCACGGCGCCCCCTGAGGTGATGCCTGAGACCGAGGAGCCCGGCGACCGCCACGAGCGAGGTCTTCACGATCAGGTTCCTCCCCCACTCGGAGTCACCGAGGCCAAGCGACCAACCGTGGATCATGAGCACCATCACGACGCCGCTCAACGTGATCGCTCCGACCGTGATCGGCAGGAGCCGACCGAGTCGCACGATCACCCGCCTCGCCACGTCCGGTTCCTGGCGACCGATGAGGACGAGACCGATCACCGAGCCGACCCACACCGAGGCGGTCACGACGTGCGCCATCGACGACGCGGCGTGGAGCGGCCGCCACCCGAACGTCACCGCATGGCCGTCGAACGCGAAGGAGACCGCGCCGATCACCGCCCCCACGAGGGGGGCCGTCGACGACGCTGGGGCGACCCGAGCGGCGAGCCCGGCGAGCACCACGAGCACCGAGAAGATGAGGCGGATGACCGGGCCTCGGGCGAGCGGGTCCCCGATCGCGTCCGCCGCGTTGAGGCCGAGGCGATCGGCGACTGCCACCAGCTCGATAACCGCGGACACGCCGACGAGCGCTGAGGCCGACATCACGACTCGTGCGAATGGGCCGGGGACACCGGATCGCAATACCGCGAACGAGAAGAACGACAGTCCGAGCACGAGGACGACCCCAAGGAGCGAGACAGCGCGAGCAAGGTGCTCGAGTCGATCCCCAACTCGCGGAGTCGCGACGGACAACGGCGCGATGGACTCGTCCACCATGGTGGTCGAGGCGATGGTCGTCGTCGGGGAGATCGACATCGGGGTGGTCGTCGTGACTGCTGCCGTCTCGGCCGGGACGACCGTCGTCCCCTCGGCCGCGGTCACGGTGAAGGAGATCTCACCCTCGATCAGATGGCCGTCGTCCGCTGTGACCGCGTAGGTCACCGTGACCGTTCCCCCGCTGAGCCCATCCGGCGTGGTTCCCGCCCAAACGGTGCGTTCAGCGTCGAAAGCCTCCCAGAAGCTCTCGACCAGCCCTCCATCGACAAGGATCTCGAACCCCGGTCGCGCTTGAACCGGCAGGGCGAAACGCATCTCGACCATCGTGAGCGGCCCGTCGACGATCGCGCCGGCCTCGGGCTCCGAACCGGAGAAATCGGAGTGCGCCGACACTCGACCATCCGCGACAGCGAAGGCCGAGAGCGCCACAGCGAGCAGCGTGAGGCGACAAACCCTCCTCATGGGGCCACCGTAACGATCACCCGCGATCGGTGGAGGTCAGCGCGCGTAGTTGCTCACGGCGTCGGTCCAGCCGAGCAGGAGCTCCGGATAGACACCGACGACAAGCGTGACCGCGGCCGCGAGCGCGATCGCGACACCGGTCATCGCCGGAACCGGCTCGGGCTCGACCTCCGAAGGATCGGCCAACCACGCGCTCACCATGATCCGTAAGTAGAGGAAGGCCGCGATGACCGCCGAGACCATCGCGATGATCGCGATCGCGTAACTCCGCTCGGCGACCGCCGACTGGATGACCCCCCACTTCGCGACGAACCCCGAGGTCAACGGAACGCCGGCCTGTGCCAGCAATAGAACGGTCAGCGCCAGAGCGAGCACCGGCCGTCGGCGACCGAGGCCGGCGAACACCGAGATGTCGGTGGAACCGCCCGCGTGACGCGACACAACGGCGACGATCGAGAATGTGCCGACGACGAGCACCGAGTAGAGCGCCAAGTAGACGAGCACGCTCTCGAGACCATCGCCGCTGATCTGCTCACCAGCGCGATGACCGGCCGCCTCCACTCCAACGAGCAGGAAACCGGCATGGCTCACCGACGAGAAGGCGAGCATTCGCTTCACATCGGTCTGAACAACAGCGAGCGTCGAACCGATCACCAAAGAGGCGATCGCGAGCACCCAGATCACCGGACGCCAGTCGTCGCGATGGAACGGGAGAGCGATCACCAGCACCCTCAACATCGCCGCGAAGGCGGCGGCCTTGCCGACGGAGGCCATGAAGGCGGTGACATGGGTCGGGGCCCCCTGATACACGTCGGGCGACCAGACGTGGAAGGGAGCAGCCGCGACCTTGAAGCCCAGTCCGACGATCAACAAGGCGAGTCCGGCGAGCACCAGCGAGTCGTTGCGCTCGAGTGCGACCGTCGACTGGAACCGGGCGACGATCTCGCCGAGGTTCGTCGAGCGGGCTCCCCCGTAGAGGAGGGCGATGCCGTAGAGGAAGACCGCGGAGGCGAGACCGCCCAGGATGAAGTACTTCATCCCGGCTTCCTGGCCGGCCGCGGTCCGCTCGGAGGCAGCGAGGACATACAGGGCCAGCGACAGGGTCTCGAGTCCGAGGAAGAGGACGATGAGGTCGTTGCTCGCCCCCATCACCATGGCGCCGGTGGCCGCGGTGAGCAGCAGCGCGTGAATCTCCGGACCCTCCAGCACCGTCCCACGCACCTCGGCGTCGGTCACGAGGGCGACGAGCGCGGTCGCGGCACACACCGCGATGGTCACGAACTGCGCGAACGCGTCATGGGACAGCGCGCCGCCCACCAGCGTGCCCGGTCCCGACTCAGCGACGTCATTCCAAATGAACACCGCGAGCACACCGGCTGAGGTGGCGGTCAACGCAGACACCAGCGAGTAGAGGCCGCGGGGCCACCGAGGAGTCAACGCGCCAACCACCAGCAGGCCGAGAGCACCGGCCACCATGACCAGATACGGCGACAGAGCGAACCAATCGATGGACGGAGCGATGAACTGCTCTGGCATCACTCACCCTCCCCATGTTCGTCGTCGATGGAGATGGCAGCCGGTTGGGGCTCGACGTAGCCGGTCCGATCCGAGACGTGCTCGATCAAGTCGTGAACCGCCGGCTCGATCCGCTCGAGCATCGGCTTCGGGTAGATGCCGGTGAACACGATGATCCCAATGAAGGGCAGCAGCACCAAGCCCTCTTTCCAGCGGAGCTCCGGGAAGGAGCGATTCTCCTCATCGGGCTCGCCATGGAAGACGCGCTGATAGGCCCACAGCAGATAGAGAGCGGCCAAGATGACCCCGGTCGCCGCCACGACCACCCACCAACGGGCGGTGAGGAACGACCCGATGAGAATCAGGTACTCGCCAACGAAACCGTTCAGGCCGGGAACTCCGATCGAGGAGAGCATCACCACGGTGAACGCTGCGGCGAAGACCGGGGCGACATGCTGCAGTCCTCGCAGATCGGCGATCTGCCGTGTGTGTCGACGCTCGTAGATCATGCCGACCATGAGGAAGAGCGCCCCCGTCGACACGCCGTGGTTCACCATCTGCATGACCGAACCGGTGATCGCCTGCGAGGTGAAGGCGAAGGTCCCGAGCACGATGAAGCCGAGGTGAGCGACCGAGGAGTAGGCGACCAGGCGCTTCAGATCGCCTTGCATCGTCGCTGCGATCGCCCCGTAGATGATGCCGATGACCGCGAGGGTCAACCAGAGCGGGCGGCTCCACCGAGCCGCCTCTGGGAAGAGGTAGAGGCCGAAGCGAAGGAATCCATAGGTGCCGAGCTTCAACATGACGCCGGCGAGCACGACCGAGCCGGCGGTCGGCGCCTGAGTGTGGGCATCGGGGAGCCAGGTGTGCAGCGGGAACACCGGAACCTTCACCGCGAAGGCGATCGCGAATCCGAAGAAGAGCCAGCGCCCGGTCGACGCCGCGAAGGACGCGCCCTCGGCCAGTTCGACGAGGTCGAAAGTGATCCGTCCAAGACCGTTCGCCGAGGCGATGAATACGGTCGCGAGGATCGACACCAGCATGAACGCCGATCCGAGCATCGTGTAGAGGAAGAACTTCGTGGCCGCGCCGACCCGGCCCTCGTAGCCCCAGCCGCCGATCAGGAAGTACATCGGCACGAGGACGATCTCGAAGCACACGAAGAACAGGAAGAGATCGAGGCTGACGAACGACCCCATCACCCCAGCCTCGAGCAGCAGGAGCCAGGCGAAGTACGGCTTGTCGCGACGGGGGTCGTCGTTGTGGGGGTCGATGCCAACGATGGCGAGCGGGAAGAGCACGCCGGTGAGCACCACCAAGAAGAGCGAGATGCCGTCGACCCCGAGGTGCCACGAGATCCCCCAGGACTCGATCCACGGATGCCGCGAGACGAACTGGAAGCCTCCCGAGTGGCTGTCGAAGGCGCGGAGCATCCAGACCGACATCGCGCCGACCCCGACTGAGGTCACGGTTGCGATGAGTTTTGCGTATTCGGGTCGCCGTCGCGGCGAGAGGGCGACGAGCAGCGAGCCGATCGCCGGCACCAGCACGAGCATTGAGAGCAGCGGGAAGTCGACAGCTCCGTGCATCACAGCACCCCTCTGATGATCACGAACCAGATGAGGATTCCGAGCACCCCGGCGACCACCACGGCAGAGTAATTACGCACGAAGCCGGTCTGGCCTCGGCGGAGTCGCTCGGCCACCGACCGGACACCGCTCGCCGTACCCGTGACAGCCCCGTCGACCACCCCGGAGTCGAAACGCGCGACCGCGTCGAAGGCTCGACGCCCGGGCCCGCCCATGAACGCGCTGACCGTCTCGTCGTAGCGCCATCCGCGGGCGAGAAGCTCCGGCTCGAATGGCTTGGCTCGACCCTTCGCGTAGACCGCGATGGCCGCCGCGATGCCGAGCACGGCGCAGGCGATCGCGAGGAGGGCGAGCCACGACTTCGCGTCGTAGGCGGCCGTCCCCTTGATGACCGCCTCGCCCGGCTCGACCACTGGGTGGAGCCAGTCCTCGAGTCGATGCCGCCAACCGTCGGGGATGATGCCGAACGATGGCAGCTGGATGGCCCCACCGACCACGGAGAGCCCAGCGAGCACGACCAGCGGGAAGAGCATGATCGGCGGAGACTCGTGCGGGCGGAACTCGCCGTGGGCACCGTGATCGTCGGCGTGCGACTCCCAGCGGGCCTCCCCGAAGAAGACCATCACCACCTGGCGCGTCATATAGAAGGCCGTCAGCACCGCCGTCACGAGCCCGATCACGTAGAGGACCGGGCTGGACGCGAGGGTGAACAGCAAGATCTCGTCCTTCGACCAGAAGCCGGCGAACGGGGGCACGCCGGCGATGGCGAGCCACCCGATGATGAACGTGCCGGCGGTGATCGGCATGACGGTTCGAAGCGCCCCCATCCGGCGCATGTCCTGCTCGTGATGCATTCCATGGATGACCGAGCCCGATCCGAGGAACATCAACGCCTTGAAGAAGGCGTGGGTGACCATGTGGAACACCGCCGCGACATAGGCGCCGGTACCGACCGCGAGGAACATGTACCCGAGTTGAGACACCGTCGAGTACGCGAGCACCTTCTTGATGTCGTGCTGGGCGACCGCGATCGTCGCGGCGAAGAGCGCGGTCAGGGCGCCAACCCAAGCGATGATCTGCGGTGCGTAGTCGGCCGAGGCCGCGATGACCGGGTTCATTCGGGTCATGAGGAACACCCCGGCGGTGACCATCGTGGCCGCGTGAATGAGTGCCGACACCGGTGTCGGACCCTCCATCGCGTCAGGCAGCCACAGATAGAGCGGAAGTTGTGCCGACTTGCCCGCCGCGCCGACGAACAGCAGCAGCGCGATCCCCGTCGCCGTCGACGATGCCAGCGCCCCCGACTCGGCTGCGCCGTTCAGCGCCGAGTACGACACCGATCCGACCGCCTGAAAACCGAGGAACATGGCGAGCATGACTCCCCAGTCACCGATCCGGTTGGTGACGAAGGCCTTCTTGCCGGCTGTCGCAGCCGACTCGCGGGTGTGCCAAAACGAGATGAGGAAGTACGAGCAAGCGCCGACGCCTTCCCAGCCGAGGAAGGTGACCAGCAGGTTCTCGCCGAGCACGAGCATCAGCATCGAGAGCACGAAGAGGTTGAGGTACAGGAAGAACTTCGAGAACTTCGGATCGCCGTGCATGTAGCCGATCGCGAAGAGGTGGATCAGGAAGCCGATGCCGGTGACGAACAGGGCCATCGTGATCGAGAGCGGATCCGCTAACAGGGCCATGTCGATCTGCAACGAGGACACCGGCACCCAGGAAAAGAGAACACTCACGTGCTCGCGGTGGTGCTCGTCGAGCGAGAGCAGATCGAAGAACGCTCCGACGGTCACCGCGAACGCGCCGAGCACA
>Ga0194023_1000177_pt1 | contig 10867 bp, 7 predicted proteins | sample IW6Sep16_MG_FD_140348 | JGI IMG/M metagenome (GOLD analysis project Ga0194023, IMG submission 140348) | Freshwater microbial communities from the Broadkill River, Lewes, Delaware, United States - IW6Sep16_MG | ecosystem: Environmental > Aquatic > Freshwater > River | place: USA: Delaware...
AGTATCACCCATAGCAACAGCATACATAGGTACGCCCAATTTTCCAGAAGCATATACTGGGTTACTTCCCTCATTAAAAATACCATCAGTAGCCATAATAACAGCGCCAACATTTTGCCCCCCATAAATATCGTATAACTCGCTAATAGCCTGACTAATATTAGTTACTTTTTCTGTAAAATTATAGGCAAGCCCTTCCTGTAAAGCATTACCAAAACTATAGCTTTGTACATTATATTTGTCGGTATTTTGTAACTTGCTCACTAAACTATCTAATTGTTGTACATATTGAGCCGAATCACCTGCTTCAAAACTATGTGCCACAGACTCAGAATCGTCGTGTAATACAACTATGTAAGGTTTAATGATGTCTTTAAATTGTTGTTTAATTAAAGGCGAAAGTAATAACAAGGCAATTCCGGTAACCAACAAACACCTCAACAGTGATATTGGCCACAATAAGCGACGTTGCCCTCGTGTAGCTTCTTTAAAAGTACTATCTTTATAATATAGTGCTAGCGCAGCTAAAATACCTAATACAACACATGCACCAATGTACCAAAGCGGATATTGTTCAAATACTACAGTAGCGTTCATTAAATAATTTGTTGTTAAACAGTTTACGTAACGTTATGATTACGCGAGAAAATAGTGCCAAAATATTGACTAGCAGCCTTGATTAGTACCAATAACCATAACTATGCTGTTACCAATCTGCAAACATACTAAAAATGTTCGACTACATTATTGCTTTCACACTTTTTAACCATGCTAGTCTAATGGCTTTTTAATAATTTTTTTTTGCAGAATGAGCTTTAGTATATTTTGTTTGTATTAGAGATTATGGCAATGTACAATAGTGTAACAAGCAAAAAACAACACAATATTTAAATACTATAAAAATATAAACGCATATGTTTTATTCTATCGCACGTTTTTTAGGTGTAAGTTTATTACTAGTACTGGCTACGGCTTGTACTAACACTAATACAGAAACACCACTTGAAACAACAATTGTTGAAACAACAACAGAAACCCCAAAAGGCCCAAACAAACCTGATGAAAATGGTGTATTTACAGGAGAATATCGTCCTATTCAGTTAAAAGTACCTACTGACTGGACAGTAAAAGAGCATTACAAGTCGGGGGTTTTAACGGTTAGTGAAGCCATTAACCACGATGAACCACACAATTTTTTAACACGTGTAGTTATTATTCCACGCAAAGGCCGCGTACAATACAATGCTGATACAGGCGACAGCACACCAATGCCTATTGACTTGGAAAAAAGTATTCAAAAACATTTTGACAGTTTGAAAAAAGCATTAAAAGGTTTTAAAGGTTCTGAAATACAAGAAGCTATTATTAATGATAAACCTGCAAGATATTTTGGTTACACTTATGAAGAGAAACATCATACGAGTACAATACAATTAAAAGTGTTGACTTATGCTGTTGTTCATGAACACGAAACATATATTATTAATTACATGTCTGATATTAACAAGTTTGATAATACGCAAGCTTTATTCAATGAAATGCTTACATCTATAAGTTTTCGCTAAGTTTCTAATAGGTGCTAAAAAAAGTGTATCTTTGCATGCTATACGTTTTAATCTTTATGTAATATACACTTAACCCAATATTTGCTCTATTTCTATTTTTAACCAATTACATGGCCTCCAAAAGAAAAAATACTAAAAAAAAACAAGTCAGTACTTGGGCTGTCATCATTGAACAAATACGTCTATTGCTTCAACGTTTATTAGCACTGGCAAAAAACCCTAAAACACATAGGGTAGCAGGCGTTACCTGTTGGTTTTTATGTGTGTGTTTTACATTGGCTTTTATTAGCTATATCTTGCACACCTGGAATATTGACCAAAGCTATGTTCAAGATGCACCCTTGAGCCAAATAATAGGCGATACGCATATCAAAACGCAAAACTGGTTTGGACGTTTAGGGAGTTACCTATCGCACTTGTTTATTTACAAATGGTTCGGCTTAGCTGCCTTTGGTAGTGTTTTCGTATTGTGGAAAACTGGTAGATGGTTTTTGCAAAAAAAGGTGAACTACCATTTGGGTGAAGTATACAGGCACAGTGCTTTATTAGTGGTAATAGCTTGCACTACTCTAAGCTACTGCGCATGGACTAGCGATTTTCCTTGGGGGGGAGGGCTAGGCAGATATGTGGCTGGTTTTTTAATGGGTTTTATAGGGGAATTAGGCACATTATTGGTTTTAATAACAACAATATTCTTCACTATTAAATGGCTTTTTGATGTTGACCTACAAAAATGGTTACAAAAAGACTTTAGTAAGTTGGGGACTGGTAAATTTTTAAGTTTTTTTGCCACAAAAAAGGTCAAACCTGCTCGTGCAGGAGTACCCAAAGCATCTAGCAAAACAGAAAAAACACCTTTGTACAAAGAAGGTGTGCAGGTAGATTTAGACTTTCAGCAGCCACAAGCTAGCACAAAACCAAAAAAGAAAGTTGTACTTGATCCTTCGGAACATTTACTGGAAACAGTAGATTTACAACATACTACTACGGCTATTGAACGAGAAGAGGAATTACCTGATATTGCCATTGGTGATACAACATTGGAACCATATAATCCGCGCTTAGATTTAAGTACTTATGGTGCTCCTGAAATTGATTTGCTCGACAAATACGGTAGTGATTTATATGGAGAGGAACGACTAGCTGTTAGTCGAGAAGAGCTTGAACGTAATAAAGTGCAAATTGTAGAAACATTACGCAATTATAATATCGAAATTTCTAAAATTTCGGCAACGCCTGGTCCAACTGTTACGCTATATCAAATTGTACCAGCTCCAGGTGTACGTATTTCTAAAATTCGCAACTTAGAAGATGATATTGCCTTAAGTTTGGCGGCGCTTGGTATCCGAATTATTGCACCGATGCCAGGAAAGGGAACTATCGGTATTGAAGTGCCTAACCAAAACAAAGAAATTGTATCATTGCGAAGCATTTTGCGTTCCGATAAGTTTCAAAAGGCAAAGATGGTGTTGCCAATTGGATTGGGTAAAACAATTGCAGGAGACCCCTTTGTTGCTGATTTATCTAAAATGCCTCACTTGTTGTTGGCAGGGGCAACAGGGCAGGGTAAGTCGGTGTGCTTAAATAGCATTTTGGTTTCATTACTCTACAAAAAGCATCCGGCGGAACTCAAATTTGTGATGATTGACCCTAAAAAGGTGGAATTGTCATTGTATAATGTTATTGAGAAGCATTTTATGGCTAAATTACCTGATGAGGAGGAAGCTATTGTAACAGATATTAAAAAGGTAATTAACACGCTTAATGCTTTGTGTATCGAAATGGACCAGCGGTATGATTTGTTGAAAAAGGCTTATGTACGTAATATCAGAGAGTATAATGCTAAGTTTACTAAACGTAAACTTAATCCTGAAAAAGGGCATAGATTTTTACCCTACTTTGTGCTAGTTATCGATGAATTTGCCGATTTGATTATGACGGCTGGTAAGGAGGTGGAATTGCCCCTAGCACGTTTGGCACAGTTGGCTAGGGCTATTGGTATTCACTTGGTTATTGCCACACAACGCCCTACCGTAAATATTATTACGGGTACAATTAAGGCTAATTTTCCTTGCCGAATTGCTTTTAGGGTAACCTCAAAGGTCGATTCACGAACTATCCTCGACCAAGGTGGTGCTAATCAACTTATTGGACGAGGGGATATGTTGTTGTCAATTGGTGGGGAGTTAATTCGACTGCAAGGGGCTTTTGTAGATACGCCAGAAGTAGAACGCATTGCAGAATATATTGGTATGCAAAAGTCTTATAACCAAGCTTTTATGTTGCCAGAGTATCGCGATGATAAGGACACAAGCAGTAGTACTAATAAAGGAATGGTATTTGACGATTTGTTTGAGGATGCTGCGCATGTTATTGTGCAACACCAACAGGGTTCTACTTCACTTATCCAACGAAAACTGCGTTTAGGCTATAACCGTGCTGGGCGTATCATGGATCAACTGGAAGCAGTGGGTATAGTTGGACCCAATGCGGGCAGTAAAGCTCGTGATGTGTATATCCTTGACAGCCTATCGCTAGAAGAATTGTTGCAACGTTTACGCTCACAGTAAACCATACATAGGCAAGCTTTTGCGATATATTTAGGGTACTGTTTTTTTTATTTGGGCGTTACCCCCCTACGTAAAAACCCTAAAAATAGTTAGCTATTTTTAGGGTTTTTACGTAGGGGGGTCGGGCTTTGCGCCACTACGCTCTCGCTTCGGTGCTTCGTTCCACTGCGCACGGCTCCTTGCGTCGCCTGGCTCCAATCCCTAACGCAGTCGTCCTATCATTAATATGTCGTAAAGGCATAAAACATATTATTTCAAAACTGCTAATTTTCATAAATAATTACTGGACTAAACCCATATCCTGCTTTATTGTTATCGCCAAAATGAATTTTAAATATAGTCTGACCAGCTTTATTTTTTTCAACATGTCCTAATCTTGCCATTGGCACTATAATCATCTCGCCTTCATGCATGGCAGTCATAAAACGTAATTCTACAATCTTTTCTTGCCCATCATCTGTTTTGAAAATTTTATAATTTACTTTTTTCTGAGCAATATAATCTTTCCAATGGCCAGATAAATTGTCTAAAATGTTTTCGGTAGGTGTCAAAATAAGTTTATGCCCTGCTGCACCCCATTTATGTTTCCACACAAAATCGTTGTAATGTAACTGCTTTTTTTTGTAGGTATCAACAATATCTAATAATTCATAACAATCAGGATTAAAGGGATGTTTTATGTAAGGAGATAAACGTTTAGAAATTTCAAATTGCTTAATTGGGTGGTTAATATACTTTAAAGAGGCATACGGTTTATCAAAGCGAAATTTCCACATTTCGGTATTGTGTGGATAGTTGTCTTCAAATAATGCTTCAGCTAATAAAATACGACTGTATAATCGGGTAATTTTTTGAGTTGTTGTTGACTCTTTTGTTTTATAAACAAGTGTACCCTCTTGTTCAAAGATGTCTACCATATCTACAATATCAATAGGAACATCAAGTTCTTTTTGAGTGGCAAAAAATTCAAAATTGGTTTTTTGTTTAGCTATTTTGCGGTCAGTTAACACAATCCCTGCTTTTTCATTACCACCAATTATAATATTGTACAAATTAATAAAATCTTCCCATGTAGTTTTAGGGCTATCTGCAAAAATAAAAGCATTATCTAACCCCAAATTATTTATTAAATACTGATTTAGTTTTGCTGCACTAATAGGATAGGTTGCAATGGCCTGGAACTCAATATTTTGCAAATTATTGTTTGTGACAGCCATGTCAAAGCTACCTAAAGAAAAACCTCCATTTAACTCTGTAGCGCGTAAATTTTGCGTATGGGGTTTAAAACCTATAGGCGTTGGCATATCAGGAAACTGATTTTTTAACGATTGACTTATCATTTTGTTAATGAATGCTACAAATGCATCTGATAGGGAACGACTAATTTTTACAAAATAGTTGCTAATGTTCATTTTTTCCCCATTATTAAAATTATAGGCTTCAGAGAACATGTTTACCATATTTTGATAAATAGTGTCAGGTATTCGTTCTACCAAAACATCACTATGTTTGTACTCAAATTGGCAAGGCGATGTGAGCAAAGTATTGGCTGCTGTAATACTCATTAATACTTATATTTTAGTTAAAGAATAATTGCTAAGATGCTTGGTAAATGCTTCTTTTTTGAAAGATATGTGCGTCAAAAAAGCATTGAACCCTTGATTGTTAAAAATTTCTATTGCTACATCAGCCGGGGATTTTCTTTGTTGTAATCGCTCATATAAAGGTTGTAAAAATATTTCTTCTTGTAAGTTTCTGCGCTGAAGTCCAACTTTTGCAATATCAAGTAATTGTTGAAGTAATGGTACAATACCCTTACCATCAATGCTGGCATTTATAGTATGTTGAGCCGCTTGCACACGTAGTTTACGCCATGTTGCTAACGAGTAGGTGGAGGCTAAGCTTTGAGCAGCTGCTAAATTTTCTATAATACCTAACGTTAACGCAGCCGATGTCAGTGTTTCTGTTGGTGGCTGTTGACAACACATTCGACTTTCGATGGTACCATATTTAGGTACTAAACGAGCATTAAACCAACTGAAAGGAATCAGCTGATTGATGTCGTTTAGTTGAGGTTTAATGTTTAAAGTAACATTATTTAGTGTTCTACCTAAAGTAGGAGAAACATCCAGTAAAAAATCTTTGAAAGTGTTTTTATTCAAAATTTGTACAAAACGTCCGTTTCTTTTTACTAATAATGGCTTAAATTGAAATAAATAGTCAATATAATCTTCTATAGTTTCAAATTGGGGCGGTATACCAATTTGATTTGAACGATTAGGAAAACAAACATCCCAAAGTATTTCCCGATTTGCCTTACAAGTTTTGTCTACTTGACCTTGCCAAATTGGAGAGTTCGCGTGTAACGCAATTTGTAAACCCGAAAGTGCATTTAAGGTATTGGTAGCAGTAATAGTATCTTTTAAATCAATTTCAATATGACATTGGTTAGACGCGGTTATTGTTAGGAAGGAGGAGTCTGCACCCCTAGATTTCGGAATGAGTTGGTGGGTTGAAAACTTTTCAAAAAAAATATAACGTTCTTTAGGCATTAACAACTTTCGTGAAGGAGTAGCGAGCGGTTGTATGCCATAGCCTAACATTAAACAATGATGTGTCTTGAAAAAATTAGTTAACAAAAACAATAAGGCCGACAAATGAAACTCAATAGCATGTAAATTGTCTTGAGGGGCTAAAACAACTTCAATGATGCCATAACCAACATCTGTAGTTACTGTATCCATACAATAGTCAAACCTTTTCTGACTTTCTTCATTTTTTCTTTTTGCTGCTACTATCATTCCAGCATATGAATCTCGTTTCAACTCAAAACCAATTTCTCCCAAATAGGCAAACATTTCCTGTACTATGGAGAATGGTACAACTTTACCTTCTTCTGTTACAATTGGAATTTCACATTCAATACCAATTCCTCGATATATACTTGCATCATTAATATGGAAAGCATTTTTGATATGATTGACTATCTGTTGGGTCACCATTTTAGTTGTTGTTAAGTAATTTATAAAACTCTCAATTGCTTCAACAAATATACAATAAAATTATTGCTAATAATAAAAAACAATAGGATGCATATTTTAGATATAATTATACTATATTTTTTGAATAATTAATTTTTAAATAAATTTATTGCATGTAACAATTTGTTACGATAGGATGACTGCGTTAGGGATTGTAGGGGAGCGACGATAGGAGCTGTGCGCAGTGGAACGTAGCACCGAAGCGAATGCGTAGCCCCGCAAAGCCCGACCCCCACTGCCCAAACTACAAAAAATAGCCTCCTATTTTTTGTGGTTTGGGCAGTGGGGGTAACGCCCAAATAAAAAATATTATAATAAACCTTTTACACACTAATAGGCAAGTATTGTAGTTTAAACATGTAAGGTATAAAAGCGTAATAACAATTAGACGAATAAATGTTTTGGATAGAAATAGGTTTTATATATTGAAATATGAAAAATATTTTAAAATAAAAGTAATTAATAAATGTACATATGAAAAAATGTTTTTGATATATAATTAACAATAAGAAGTAAGTGTTTTATTCCATTGATAATCAGTTTTTTTTTTGAAAAAAATGCTAATTAAATATACTATTGTATGCTAAAAGAAGTAATTAAAAAATGCTTAAATAATACCTAGTCCTTACAAAGTACGATAACTTAGCAACATTAACGTATGAGTTTATAAAGATAGGCGTATAAGTATTATTTACCTACTACACCTCAATTACCCTCGCATAAACCTACTTAGTATGTTCAAGTATATCAATGGTTTTCCCAGCATTATAAGCTTACTATTATTATTGAGTTATAGTCAATCATTATGGGCATGTGACGATTCGTCTGTGTCTTTGGTATCACAAAATTATGATGGTACTAATTACACCTATGTAATTCGGATGTGCTTAGAGTATACTGGCTCTTTTGACCCTCCACTTAGCGAATTTCAACTTACTGTTGAAGGAGGAGTAAATATTGTCAGTCAATCGCCTGCTTCTTTTACACATTCTAATGGTACTATTTATACTGGCGCTACTGCTGGCAATGTGGTATCTTACGACTCTGGTTGTGCTGCTTGTCCCAGTACTAATGATGCTAACCATCCTGGTAATTGTTACGATATTACCATAGTTACTGATGGCATTCCAACACAATTTGTAGGGGCAACTAATACGAATGGTACAGCTTGGGAATGTACGAATAGAGTAGTAGTAATAGGCAATGCACAAAATTTCACTTGTGCTAGTTTAAGTACTTTTACCGACCCTGGTGGCTCAGGTAATTATGGGGCTAATGAAGCAGAAACCTATATCATTTGTCCTGATAATACAGGTGATGTGGTAACAGTTAATTTTACAAGTTTTGATATTGATGATACCTTTAGCAGTTGTTTGGATGCATTACAAGTATATAATGGTGGCGAAATTACTACTGACAATTTAATTGGTAGTTATTGTAATGCTACAGGTTCGCCTGGAAACATAGTTTCTAGTGCAGCTGATGGTTGTTTATCATTTTCTTTTGTGAGTGATGGAAGCGGTAGTGGTAGTGGTTGGAATGCTACTGTTAGTTGTGGGGCAGTTGTGCCAGTTTGTGGCTCTGTTTTTACCGATGGACCTGGTAATTATCCCAATAATGCTAATACAACCTACAATTTATGTCCAGATGTACCAGGCGGGGTTATTACCGTAACGTTTACTTCTTTTAGTTTAGAAGATAGTTTTAGTGGTGCTTGTTATGATGACCTAGAAATTTTTGATGGACCAACAACGAGTGCTAGCTCTTTGGGGTTGTATTGTGGGACAAACTTGCCTGGTCCTTTTACTTCTACTGACCCTTCGGGATGTTTAACTTTTGTATTAACGTCTGACTTTGGAACAGCGGAAAGTGGTTGGGAAGCGGATGTTACTTGTGGTAATTGTGATTTAGTGGCTATGGATGCAGGACCATACACCGAATGTTTAGGGACAGCTATTAATATTGCATCTGGGCTAGCTTCTGGCACACCTAATGGGACACTTACGTATGCATGGACTTCTACACCTGCTTCGGCAGTTAGTTATTTGAGTAGCACTAGCTCACCGTCACCTACAGTAAGTGCAAGCGCGCCAGCAGGTACAGCTACATACACGCTTACTATTAATGATGATTTTTGTTCTGTAACTGACGATGTGGTAATTAATGTATTGCCTAATTCCGACCCAGCATGTGCAAGTCCTTGTATTGGTAATGCGGGCTTTGTTGATAATTAATAGATTATTAAAATTATACTTTGCAAAAATTAGGGTAAATGGTTAGCTTCAATTCCCCCTTATTTTTAAAGTTAACTGTTCATTATTATTATTGTTTTTTTGGGCGTTACCCCCCTTACCCTCGCGGGATAAGCGGGGTCGGGCTTTGCAGGGCTTCGCGTTCGCTACGGTGCTACGCTCCACTGCGCACGGCTCGATTCCTCGCCCCCTTCCAATCCCTAACGCAAAGGAATATTGACATGTGTTTTTCTTAATCATGTTTTTTATAAGTGCAAGTTTATTACAATTTTTAATCAGCTACAACCCTATGCTTTTATAAGCACAGTAATATTAGCGGCAATTGTATCCGTCATGAAAAAAATACTTCTACCTATATATTTATTATTTTTTGTTGCATTAGGTGCCAATACCCTTTTAGCTTGTGATGAAGCAAGCGTTGTATCTAATGGCATAACTAGCAATTTAGATGGTACTTATACTGTTGTTTTAGATGTATGTATTGAATATAATGGTTTAGAGGGTAATCCATATTCTTATAGTTTTGATTTTTCTCCATCTAGTATTAATATCATTTCTTATACACCTAATACTAATACCACAAGTGGAGGTGATATATACACTAGTTCTGTTGCTGGTAGTACACTAACATATGCTACTTCAAGTGTTTTCGTAGCGCATGGAACAGAAACTTACTGTTTTTCTTTGTCAGCAACGCTTAGTGAATATCCTACATCATTGTTTAGTATTGTGAATGAGGATGATTATCCAACCTATTCGGCTTGTGGTATTAATACTACATTTCCAGTACAACCTGTAATCGTTAGCCCTTGTCCATGTGATAGTGGTAACAGCTGCGATGGTGCTACTTTTTCTACACAAACCGCCGCGGTAGCTACTTATAGTAGTGCTACCCCTACAGACGGCGAGTGCTTTGATTTAACTCCCTACGATATTCCAGCTAATGATGGTGAAACGTATGAGTTTTGTTACGAATATGCACATACCAGCACTTCTCCCGAATTTTCCTTTAATAGCTTATTAGCTTTAACTGATGTAGGAACGTGTTTAAATACTTCTACAATTAATCGCACAGTGTATGAAGTAGGCAATTGTAGTACACCTTTAACATCTACTGGCACAACTTCCGATACCTGGCCTACATATGCGGCTAATACGGGTACAAGTTATTTACTCTGTACAGAGGTTACGCCAGACCAACTTGAGTGTTGCGGAGAAATTTTATCAATATGTACTTACGCACATCCCGTAGATTGTACAATAACGCCAAGTATTAATGGCAATACTAGTTTTTGTTCGGGCGGTAGTACTACTTTAGATGCAGGCAGTTATAGTAGTTATGTTTGGTCTCCTAATGGAGAAACAAGCCAAACTATTACTGCTAGTACTGCTGGTACTTATGGTGTAACAGTTACCGATGCTAGTGGTTGTACAGGCAA
>Ga0194023_1000178_pt1 | contig 10863 bp, 9 predicted proteins | sample IW6Sep16_MG_FD_140348 | JGI IMG/M metagenome (GOLD analysis project Ga0194023, IMG submission 140348) | Freshwater microbial communities from the Broadkill River, Lewes, Delaware, United States - IW6Sep16_MG | ecosystem: Environmental > Aquatic > Freshwater > River | place: USA: Delaware...
GCCGCCGCTGGGTTCGGCGGGACCAAAGAAAGCGGGTTTGGACGCGAAGGTGGATGGGAAGGACTAATGGCCTATACGCGCCCAGTCAATGTACCTAAGGAACCCGCTGATTATTCAACCAAAAAAACAACTCCAAATCGCGCCGCTTCCATTAATCGGACCTATAAAAATTATGTTGGTGGAAAACAATTACGGCCAGATGGTGGATATACAAAACAGATATCTGATTCGTCCAATGCCGCAACATACGATATCCCAATCTCGAACAGAAAAGATCTTAGAAATGCTGTTGAAGCGGCGAATAAAGCCATTGGTTGGTCATCTTCAACTGGTCATTTACGATCGCAAATACTTTATTACTTTGCCGAAAATCTTTCAGTGCGCGCAGATGAAATCGCCGCACTAATCGACACCTTCCAACCACGCGGCATGTCAGGCGTGGACGAGGTGCAAGCGACACTAGAAACCATTTTTGAATGTGCAGCATGGTCTGACAAATTTGATGGTGACGTGCGTAATGTCCCGATGCGCGGCCTTGCTTTGTCTCTGAACGAACCTATCGGGACGATTGCCGCATTTGCGCCCGCAGAACATGCTTTGCTGGGTTTGGTGCGTATGATCGCCGCAACCATCGCGGTTGGAAACCGTGTGATAATATTCCCATCAGAGATCAATCCAGTCATTGCGGGAGAGCTGATCCAAGTGATTGAAACATCTGATATTCCAGCAGGAGCGGTGAATATATTGTTTGCAGACCACAGCGATGTTGCAAAACACACTGCGATGCACATGGGTATCGATGCCGTTTGGTGTGAAGAAACCGAAGCAATTTCATCAATGATCGAAGAACATTCAGCAACAAACTTAAAACGCACTTGGACTCAAGTGAACGTAGCGACGGAGATCCGCGAATTCTTGGATCACGCAGTAGAAAAGAAAACGGTTTGGATCCCCTGGGGCGAAGGTTAATCTTTTAGGGTCTTTAGGCGCGCAAGCAGTTCCAAATCTGGATAACCATCCGGCTCAATTCCCAGCCCATTTTGTGCTTGCATCACTGCGCGAACTGTATCTGGCCCGATAATTCCGTCTGATGCACCTGCGTTGTAACCCAGGTCAGTCAAAACTGACTGTAATTCTGTGAGCTCTGATCTACCCAACGGTCTGGCTGTACGATCCCAGGACCAATCGATATGTCCACCATCAATCATGGTCGCAAGTTTTGAAACCGCCAACACATAGTTAATTGAGCGATTATATTTGTAAAGGGCCAACGCCTGTCCACCCAACAAAATCCGCGGTCCATGTCGACCTACGGGCGATACACAAAAATATTTTTCCCCGTCTTTCGCACCCTCAATCTTCAGACCGCGCTCATCCCAGACTATGGCCTCAGCAGCGTAATTAGTACCATCCCAAGAATAATCGACCTCAGTCTCTATATCAGTCTTTTTGATAAGATAGTCATCTTCGTGAAGCCCTTCTGCGGCCAAATAATTCGCAGCCGACATCAATGCATCGGGGATCGAAGCCCAAATATTCGCGGGCCCGGTAGAGCGATATGAAACCCCAAATTTGGCGTATGTTTCTGGCATAAACTGCATATGCCCAGACGCACCAGCCCAGCTGCCGTAGATAGACCGCCCCTCACCCTGCAATGGACGAATTTCCGAGCAATAGTACCGTAACTGTGCTGTGAAATATGTTCGGCGTCGCGCGCGGCCTGCAAAAGCCAGTGTTGCCAGTGCCGAACCAATTGGAAAGGTGCCTGGGGTCTTACCAAAATTTGTTTCGATGCCCCAGATCGCCAATAACAGCGAAGGTGAAACGCCGTAACTATCAAATATGCGGTTTAATTCTGTATCAAATTCAACCAAATATTTTTGCCCAAGGATCATCCGCTCTGGTGTTGCAAGCCGATCAATATAATCCCATGGCGGCAGTGTGAATTCGGCCTGCTGTTTATCTTTTTCCAATACTTCAGGAAGTAACTGAACATGCCCCATCAGTTTTGGAAAATGCGCATCAATCCATTGATCAAAACTCATGAACCCGTCCGTCTACGACGCGCTTTCAATTTCGATTTTGCAGCTTTTCGTTTGGATTTGACCAGCATGCGTTTGGGTCGGTCGCCGCGACCTCGCCGTCCGCCTGTGCGCTTATATATCTCATCGTTAATTGATATGAGTTCGAATGCGACGCCGCCCGCTGTTGGCTCTGCTTCGGTCAAACGCACCATAACACGCAATCCTAATGAAAATATGATGCCTGTTTCGCTGCCCATCAAAGTGTTGGTTGTTTGATCGTAATCGAAATATTCACGCCCTAACGAACGAATGGGGATGATGCCGTCAGCCCCTGTTTCATCCAATCGAACAAATATCCCAAATTTGGCAATTCCGCTTATTTTACCTTGAAACTCGGATCCCATTTTTTCGGACAAATAGGCCGCCAAATAGCGATCCGTTGTGTCCCGCTCTGCCAACATTGATCGACGTTCCGTTTCCGAAATCTTATTTGCCGTTTCAGCCAGGTTTTCGATATCAAATGCCGTCAGGCCATCGTCACCCCATCCATGCGAAGAAATTAGACCACGATGCACAATCAAATCTGCGTAGCGTCGAATGGGTGAGGTAAAATGTGCATACGAACGAAGAGACAAACCAAAATGTCCAAAATTTTCGGGACTATAATAGGCTTGTGTCATCGATCGCAGCGTTGACATGTTGATCAGTTCTGAATGCTCTGTGTCGCGCGCTTGCCGCAATAACGTGTTAAGGTGTTTCGTGCGAAGAACCTGTCCTTTGGCAAGAACCAATCCGGCCGATTTTGCGGTTTCGCGTAATGACTCCAGTTTATCATCTGATGGCTCTTCATGAACACGAAATAATAAAGGCGACTTTTTCTCGATCAAAACCTCTGCCGCAGACACATTAGCCAAAATCATAAACTCTTCGATCAACTTATGCGCATCAAGCCTATCTTTGAAATTGACGGATATCACTTTGCCCTCGTCGCTCAATTCAACACGACGTTCGGGCAGTTCAAGATCTAGGGGTGCACGAAGTTCGCGCGCCTTCACCAATGTGTGATATGCATCGTATAATGGGCGAATAACAGTCTCTAATAAGGGTAAACATTTATCATTCGGTGCACCGTCAACTGCGCTTTGCGCCTCTTCATAAGTTAGCGATGCATGCGATTTTATCAGTCCCCGAAAAAACCTATGTCCCAGTTTTTGACCATCTTTATCGATCTGCATGCGCACAACGATTGATGCGCGCGGAACGCCTTCGTGCAACGAGCATAAATCACCAGATAGACGGTCTGGAAGCATTGGAACGACGCGATCTGGAAAATATGTTGAATTCCCCCGCAACCGCGCCTCTTGATCCAATTTTGACGAGGGCGTGACATAGTGGGCAACATCCGCAATCGCGACCCAGATTAGATATCCGTCTTTGTTTTTTGGATCAGGATCAAGTTCAGCAAAACATGCATCATCATGGTCTCGCGCATCAGCAGGATCAATAGTGACAAATGGTACATCGCGAAAATCAGTCCGATTGCCCAGTGGAGCTGGCTTTTGATTGTCCGCTTCGGCAACGACATCATCCGGGAAATGATCTGGAATGCCATGTTGATGGATCGCGATCAGTGATACTGCTTTTGGTGCTGAAGGGTTGCCCAATCTCTCTACGACACTCGCCTTGGGTAATCCCATACGCGCTTTCGGACCAATCTGTTCGGCTAAGACCAACTCTCCGTCTTTCGCCCCGCGCCGCCCTTGTTCGGGGACAGTCCATTCTTTGCCCGTTTTATCAATTGGAACAATGCGACCACCTTCAGACGTTTGCCTGAACACACCGAGGACACGTGTGGGGCTGATCCCTATTTTGCGGATCAAACGACCCTCATATTGATATTGTTCGTTAGATACCTTCGTTAGCTTCGCCAATATTCGATCACCACGACCCAGCGCTGGGTCCGATTTACGTGTCATAAATAAAATAATCGGCTCTACATCGTCGCCATCCCATTCAAGCGGCCGCGCAAACAAATCGCCGTCAGATGTCGGAGCCATCACTTCAACGATGCTGACAGGCGGTAATTGGTTGGGGTCGCGGAAAGAATTTTTGCGCTTACTTAGGTGGCCATCGGCTTCAAGTTCACGCAAAATTTTCTTTAGCTCAATTCGATCTGGGCCCTTAATTCCAAACGCCTTTGCAATATCACGTTTCGCAGTCAGCGTTGGGTTATCCGAAATCCAATCTAGGATATCTTTCTTTGATGGTAACTTATTCATGTGGCTCACTAACACGAATATTTTTTGTCGTCATCGCAAATCCGAATTCAAGCAAATCGTTTACATCATCAACATCGGACAGGGTTGCAACATCTTCACTGTTTCTATCAGATAGGCTCCGCTTTGCATCCATCAAAGCGAATTCAGTCGACCATCGACAATTTGTGAATATTGAGTTTGGGAGCGACGTACACCGCGGCGCACCGACCAACCAAAAACCTCCATCGGTTGATGGCCCAAACACAAATTGGTTTTTGGACAGACGTTTATACGCCTCGGCAATATGACGTTTTTTGATCCATGGAATATCCGAACCAATGATAATAGCGGGTGTCTTTTGAAAACGGGCAAGAAGCCGTTTCATTCGTTGACCAATGTCCCCAGTTCCCTGATCCACTCTCTTTAATTCTTTGGGCCAGATCGGTGGATCAGGTTGATTAGGTGTTTTTGCAACCGCCAAAACAATAAGCCACCTTGGGTCGCATAATTGACGCAATAATCGTGCAGTTTGATGACGATACCACCAGGCCGCATTGGTCATTCCGATATCACGGCCAAGTCGCGTTTTGACGCGGCCTGCCACTGGGGCCTTGACCATGACGATCAATATCGGGCGTCGATCAGGCAAAATAGTTCTTTAGAATACGCCCATATATGCTTTTTAATTGATGAATTTGGGCAATTTCGACCCGTTCATCAACAGCATGCATTGTTTTTCCGACCAGTCCAAATTCGGTGACAGGGCATAAATTTTTGACAAACCGGGCATCAGATGTACCACCAGTTGTGGACAATTCTGGTGTCACACCCAACTCTTCTTGCACCGCTTGGGAAATAAGATCGGATAGTTCACCAGGCGGCGTAATAAAACTTTCACCCGAAATCTTCACATTCATCTGAAAGCGGGTTTTTGTTTTTTCAGAAACTGAATCCAAATGATGTTGCAGCCAATCAATAAGTGACTGTCCCGAATGAGCATCGTTAAATCGAATGTTCACGGTCGCCCGACATTTTTCTGGGATAACATTTGTTGCTGTGTTGCCTACGTCGATCGTCGTGATTGCAAGCGTGGATTGATCAAAATGCTCGGTTCCGTCATCCAAAGCGGTCTCTTCAAGCGCAGTCATCAATTGCACCATTGCCGAAACGGGATTATTGGCGCGATGGGGATAGGCGGAATGTCCCTGAACACCTTGCGCTGTTATGAACGCGGTCAATGATCCACGGCGGCCGATTTTCATCATCTCACCCATGTGATTTGGGCTTGTCGGCTCACCTACCAAACAATGGTCCATCGACTGACCGTTGTTATTCATCCAATCAAGAATGGCTGTCGTACCGTCAATGGCATCGCCTTCTTCGTCACCCGTTATGGTAATGACAACCGAACCGTCAGGCGGGGTATTGGACGTAAAATCAATTGCCGCTGCAACAAAAGCCGCGACACCAGATTTCATATCCGTAGCACCACGCCCATAAAGAAATCCATCCTTTACCTCGGCACCAAATGGATCAACACTCCATGCAGCGATATCGCCAACCGGAACAACATCCGTGTGACCATTAAACCCAAAGGTGCGCCCGTTATTGCCACCGCCCCAACGCGCAAAAAGATTACTGACACCACCTCGTTCGATGCGCGTACATTCGAACCCGTTTTGCGACAACAATTCGTCCAATAACGTGATCGCCCCACCTTCGTCTGGGGTCACAGATGGGCATTTGATCAGGTTCGCAGTTAACTCGAATGCGTCAATATTCTTCATTTCAGTCTCTATTCAAAAAACGTGATTAACGAGTGTGCAAGCTCAGATGGGTCCTGAATTAATCCATCTGCACCAGCGCCTTCCAGTTCATCTTGATTGCCGTACCCATACAACACACCAAATGCCGCCATCTCGTTTGCATGTGCACCCACTATATCAAAACTACGATCCCCAACCATCACGGCATCTTGTGCGCTGCTACTGGTTACATTCAAACCATGCTTCAGTAAATCAGTCTTGGCAGATCTAGTTCCATCAAGCTCGGATCCAAATTGATGGTCCAAATATCGATCAACGCCAAAATGCGCGGTTATTTTAACAGCGTATTCTGCTGCCTTGGATGTGGCTAAGCACAAAGCGAATGAACGATCTTTCAGTCGACTTAATTGATCAAGTACACCATCGTACAATGCGTTTTCAAGGTACCCGATATCACGATACCTTTCACGGTATAGGTCAACAGCGTGATCAAGTTGGTCGTCTGCAACGCCGACTTTGGCAAAGCTGTCCCACAAAGGCGGACCAACAATCCAATCGTTATTCGTCCTGATTTCTGGCAGCCCCATTCGTTCCAAGGCATAATTAAAACAGTTTTTGATGCCAGGGCCCGCGTCCGTCAGCGTGCCGTCAAGGTCAAGGAAAATGACCTTACTCAATGCTCTGTCCCCGATTGTGCTTCGTCTCCAAAAAAAGGTGTCATCTGCGCAACAATTACTGAATTTTCCTCTAGGGCTCGGTTCATAAGCTCGATCTCGGCATCGTCAATTTCATGCCCCTCTGACAAGCGTTCGTCTAAAGTTCCATACCCAGTGACATCCAATGGTGCTAAATCGGCCTGCTTCAAAATTGCAACCGCCTCACGCACGGCCTCTGCCTCGTCCACGCCGCTTGAATAACAAATCAACGCGGCACCCGTCGCCTTTTTGGGGAAGCCATCATTCTGTGAACGGCCCACCTGAACAAGCAAAGTGTAAACCTGATGTTTCTTTGGCTTTTTTTCGCGTTTTTCTGACATTATGGCAGCCTTATTGGGTTTCACTCCGATGTAACCATGCCAATTAGGGAATGCAAACCTTCAAAATATCAATTTCATGCGCATTTTTTTCCTATTGGGCTTGCGTTCAAGCATAGATTTTTGTTTCTGGTTTCAACGAAGGAGATCAAACAATGTATCGTTCAAGAACTTCTACCCATGGTCGTAACATGGCAGGCGCTCGCGGATTGTGGCGCGCCACTGGTATGAAAGATAGCGATTTTGGCAAACCAATCATCGCGATCGTCAATTCATTTACGCAATTTGTTCCGGGCCACGTGCACCTGAAAGACCTGGGACAAATGGTTGCCCGCGAGGTTGAGGCTGCAGGCGGCGTTGCCAAGGAATTCAATACCATCGCTGTGGATGATGGAATTGCGATGGGCCATGATGGCATGCTTTATTCCCTACCATCCCGTGAAATCATCGCGGATTCAGTCGAATACATGGTGAATGCCCACTGTGCCGACGCAATGGTTTGTATTTCAAACTGTGACAAAATCACTCCAGGTATGTTGATGGCCTCAATGCGCCTAAACATCCCAACAATTTTTGTTTCTGGCGGTCCAATGGAAGCCGGCAAAGCGGTAATTGATGGCAAGGAAATCGCGCTCGATCTTGTCGACGCAATGGTTGCTGCCGCAGATGACAAGTACACAGATGAACAGGTCCAACAGATTGAGGAGGCCGCGTGCCCAACTTGTGGATCATGCTCTGGTATGTTCACAGCGAACTCAATGAACTGTTTGACCGAAGCTTTGGGATTATCCCTTCCAGGAAACGGTTCAACGCTTGCAACGCATTCTAATCGTAAGGCGCTGTTCCTTGAGGCAGGTCAACGCATCGTTGATCTTGCACGTCGCTGTTATGAACAAAATGACGCCAGTACACTGCCCCGCAACATTGCCACATTCGAGGCCTTCGAAAATGCGATGGCGCTGGATATTGCGATGGGCGGATCAACGAACACAGTTCTGCACCTTTTGGCGGCCTCTTACGAAGGTGAGGTAGGCTTTACCATGGAAGATATCGATAGATTGTCACGCAAAGTTCCATGCCTAAGTAAAGTCGCACCAGCCAAAAGTGATGTTCACATGGAGGATGTCCATCGCGCGGGTGGCATCATGGCAATCTTGGGCGAATTGGATCGTGCGGGATTGATCCATCGCGACACCAAAACTGTGCACTCACCAACAATGGGCGATGCATTAGACAACTGGGATGTCATGCGTACAAACAACCCCGATGTTCATGATTTTTATCGTGCTGCACCAGGTGGCGTTCGCACGACGCAAGCGTTTTCGCAATCCAACAAATACACCACACTTGACATGGACCGCACGGGTGGCGTGATCCGCGACAAAGAAAACGCCTTTTCTCAGGATGGTGGACTTGCTGTTTTGTTCGGCAACATTGCAGAAGACGGTTGCATCGTAAAAACTGCAGGTGTTGACGAAAGCATCCTGAAGTTTTCCGGCCCTGCATATGTTGTAGAAAGCCAAGATGATGCCGTGAACGATATTCTGACAGGTAAGGTCAAAGAAGGCGATGTCGTTGTGATCCTTTACGAAGGTCCACGTGGCGGCCCCGGAATGCAGGAAATGCTGTATCCAACCAGTTATCTGAAATCGAAAGGACTGGGTGCGGCGTGTGCATTGGTAACAGATGGACGTTTCTCTGGCGGCACATCTGGTTTGTCGATTGGTCACGTCTCGCCCGAAGCGGCCGAAGGTGGCGCGATTGCATTGGTGGAACATGGTGACACTATCGAAATCGATATTCCAAACCGCTCGATCAACCTAGTCATTTCAGACGAAGTTATGGCAGAGCGCCGCGCCGCGAAAGAGGCGCACGGCTGGAAACCTTCAAAGCCACGTAAACGCAAAGTGACTACTGCGCTCAAGGCCTATGCAGCGCTGACAACCTCCGCGGCCCAAGGTGCGGTACGCGTAGTCGACTAAAATAATAGGCGCCCATCACTGGGCGCCTTTTGATTTCTAACATTGATAATACGTTTTTGCAGATTTTACTGAACCAACCCGCAAACGAAATATCAGTCGCGTAACAGTTCGTTGATGCCCGTTTTACTGCGTGTTTGCTCGTCTACGCGTTTTACAATCACGGCGCAGTATAGGTTAATTCCGTTTTTCGATGGCATCGAACCCGATACCACAACTGAATACGGTGGAACCTCACCATACATCACTTCACCCGTCTCACGATCAACGATCTTGGTTGATTTGCCGATGTAAACGCCCATTCCCAACACGGAACCTTCGCGAACGATGCAGCCTTCAACAACCTCTGAACGCGCACCGATAAAACAGTTGTCTTCGATAATTGTTGGCCCAGCTTGCATAGGCTCAAGAACACCACCGATGCCCACACCGCCAGATAGGTGCACATTCTTACCAATCTGTGCGCATGATCCAACAGTTGCCCATGTATCAACCATGGTTCCTTCGTCAACATATGCGCCAAGGTTCACAAAAGATGGCATCAAAACAACGCCAGGTGCGATAAATGCAGATTTACGAACAACGCAATTTGGAACCGCGCGGAACCCTGCGGCCTTCCATTGGTTTTCATCCCAACCCACAAATTTGCTATCAACCTTGTCCCACCAGCCACTGCCTTGTGGGCCTCCAGATTGAATTTCCATATCTTTGATACGGAAACCCAATAAAACCGCCTTTTTGGCCCATTGATTCACGTGCCATGAACCGTCATCCAACTTTTGTGCAACACGCAATGAACCGCTATCCAACGCATTTAGCGTAGCTTCGATGGCTTCACGTGTTTCACCCTGCGTGGCAGGTGTAATCGCGTCGCGATTTTCCCATGCGGATTCAATTGCTGCTTCCAATTGTTCGTTCGACATGTCGGATTCTCCCAATAAATGTTGGGGATGCTATAGTTTGAAAATGTGCGAAGGACAATCCAAGTTTCGCTTTCGACAATACGCACGCACTCGACATCGAGGGATAAGCCTATTATGCACGCAGAAAATCACCAGTTGGAGTGCTTCATGGCATTTGATCGTTCAGTTAAAATTGCCCCATCAATTTTGTCAGCAGATTTTGCAAATTTCGGTGCTGAAATCCGTGCAATCGAAGATCACGGCGCAGATTGGGTTCATGTGGATGTCATGGATGGGCATTTTGTTCCTAACCTTACCTTCGGTCCACCTGCGGTAAAGGCGTTCCGTCCACATGTGAAAACAGTGATGGACGTTCACCTGATGATTTCCCCAGTAGACCCATATATCGATGCCTATGCTGATGCGGGTGCTGATGTCCTGACCGCCCATATCGAGGCAGGGCCGCACATCCATCGTACGGTTCAGGCAATCAAAGCGGCAGGGATGAAGGCAGGTGTTGCATTAAACCCTGGAACACCTGCGGAATCTGTTCAACATCTGCTAGACATGGTCGATCTGATTTGTGTGATGACCGTTAACCCCGGATTTGGTGGTCAAAAATTTATCGATATGGCGGATAAAGTGCGCGCGCTGCGCAGCATGATCGGTGATCGTCCTGTTCATATTGAAATCGACGGCGGTGTAGATCCAAATACAGCACCGAAATTGGTCGAGGCAGGCGCGGATGTTTTGGTCGCTGGATCAGCTGTATTCAAAGGCGGGTCCGTCAATAACCCTGAAGTGTACGGACAAAACATGGATGCGATCAGAAAATCGTTTTCTGTGTAAACTAAAACGGCCGCTGATCATTCAGCGGCCGCATTATTTTATTTATTCGAAC
>Ga0194023_1000180_pt1 | contig 10841 bp, 15 predicted proteins | sample IW6Sep16_MG_FD_140348 | JGI IMG/M metagenome (GOLD analysis project Ga0194023, IMG submission 140348) | Freshwater microbial communities from the Broadkill River, Lewes, Delaware, United States - IW6Sep16_MG | ecosystem: Environmental > Aquatic > Freshwater > River | place: USA: Delaware...
CACGATGATCCTACAGGTCGCATCCTTCCTGATAATTGCTATAAAACTGTAAAAAAAGAACGCACTCCCAATATGCTTGTGGCACACTGGGACGTTTGCCTTTCATCTAAAATATGCTTTAATGTGCTAAAAAAGCGCAAGCTCTCGGTCCATTTCCTTATTGACAACGACGGAACAATCTATCAAATAATGGACACCAATCACATTGCTTATCACGCGGGCAACAGAAAAGTTAATAATAATAGTATCGGTGTTGAGATCTCCAACGCATATTATCCACGATACCAAAAGACATATGTCCAGAAAGGTCACGGTGAGAGACCACTTCTTACAGACTCACAGGTTCACGGCAGAACACTTGAGCCACACTTGGGATTCTACCCAGTTCAAGAGCAAGCCTTCGCAGCATTAGCAAAAGCATTAAATAAAGCTTATGGCATATCTTTAGAAGTTCCTATGGAGAACGGACAAATGGTTAAAACTATTTATAAAGACGCATACGCTGGAACTTTTAATGGCGTTGTAAATCACTATCACATTACAAAAAGAAAGATTGATTGTGCAGGATTTAAGGTTGACGAGGTAATCAAATGAAATTAAAAGATCTGGAAAAAATGATTTTAGAACAGGAAGAGTTTATCCCGAAAATTCAAAACCGTGGAGATGTTGCAGAGGGTTTGTTAGGAGCCGCTTTGGTAGCTCGCTACCTTAAAGGACCAGAAGAGGAGAACGATGTCACCACAGAAGATATAGAAAAAGTATTAGATCAATTAGCCGCTACAGAAAGCTTACCTGTGTTGAATAAAAAAGGAGAGCCAGCTACAGGTAAAACTAAAAAAACCTGGACAAGTGCTCCACTCAAAAGAGAAGACGGCACTGCTGATGTGATTGAGTTTACCGTAGCACTTAACGATGGTCCCTTTAGTAGTTTAACAAACCCACAACAAAGAGTAAGATTACAAGGTGGTCGCACACCCGATAAGCCCGGAGAAAAACCCAAAAAACAGCCAAATTTGTATGGAGCTGTTGCAAAATATGTAAATTCAGCAAATGTCATTGAGACAGTTCTTGATGAAATGGTTGATGGTATTTCCAGTAAAATTAGAATAATATCTGATGGCGTGAGTGATCAAAAAGGCACCAAGGTAGATTTATTAGTTTACAAGGACGACAAACTATTGAAAAGAATAGGAAGCCTCTCACTTAAAGCTTTGGGTACAAAGCAGTTAGGACAGATCGGAAAAAGCTGGGGTAATTTACCCGAGGGTGAGGGTTCACGAGGCATATATGATCTTATGAAAAGTCTATTTGGGATTGAGTTGCCTGATAATTTAGCTGGTCCTTATGCTAAAGCTATGGAACCCGGCGCAGAGATAAAGGAAACTCAAAATGCTGTAAAAGAAGTTTTTAAAGTTGCAGCAAAAATGGCTTCTGAAAAATTTGCAAAAGACGCGGCGAATGAAGATATGGAATTCAAAAGAGGTTTAGCAAGAGCAATTCGTTATGAAGCAGCACTACAAGATGAAGATGTGTTCTTGGTTCATTTAGACGATGATGACTACAAAGAATTAGACTTCAGAGAAATAGAAGATAAAATCGGCGAACTGGATATTGAAGTTTCTGGTAAGTTTACCGGGAACATTCCGTATATCTATGTAGATGATGTAAATAATAAGTTAAGGCTAATACAAATTAGACCTAAAATCCGTGCATCTGAAGTAAAAATTTATGTAGAAAAAGAAAAGGGTCTTGTAAAACTTTTAGATATTTCAAAACCAGGCACTACTGGCAGAAGTGCAAGAGAAGTCAATGAGGACTTGACAATTACAAAAATAACATATAAAATGCTTGAACAAATGGTTGAAGAAGCCATTAAGAAAGCAAGATGAAGTCAGAAATAACTTTAGAAGTTTGTAGCAGAAGCGATAAAAGATATTTATCTTATCGCAATCGACATTACATTCCCAATCGTGGTTGTCATGGGCAACAAATACATTTCTTAATTTATTATAAAGGTGAACAAGTTGGAATTATTTCTGGTGCTTCATCTGTCTATGCGGTGGGAGCACGAGATAAGTTCTTCAACATCCCGCAGGATAAAAAGATTAAACAAAAGAGATATCTTCCAGCAATCATCAACAATGTTGTCTTTCGTTTAGAGCATCACGAAAAGAACTTGGGCACTCGTATTTTGTCCAAATTTAGAAAAGTTTCTGCTCTATTATGGAAGAAGCTATATGGTGTTGATGTGATAGGTTTTGAGACATTTGTTATAGAAAATGACAGAAGAAAAGGTGCTCTATACAAAGCAGACAACTGGGTCTATCTTGGAGAAACCAAAGGCAACACAAAAAGTCATAACGGGTTAACCAATAAGGCTCAACGACGATCCACAGATATTAAATTAATCTTTGCAATTAAGACCAAAAACAAAATTCCTACAAGTGATTACGTTTCTTCCTGGCGAGCATCAACAGAAGAAGAGAAAAAGCGAGCAAAAAATATAGTAAAGTTTAGAAAAGAATTGTTAGGCAAAACATTTTAAAAATAATACTTGACGAAGTATAATCGGTGTGTTAGATTACAGAAATGACGAGAGATATCCAGTTTTATATAGATAGCCTCAACAATTGTTTTTCAAAAATTAACAACCCAATTGTTGATAAAGCACTTAAGGATAGGGTAGGTTCAGAATATGAACTTCATCGTAAAAGACTTTATGAACAATTGGGTCTTAAAGTTGATAAAAGAAAAATAGAAAACTGTTTTGACGCAGATTGGATTATAGAAAATGATATCGGACAAATTGTTGCAATCGAAGAAGATAAAGGTCACTACGTCGATTCTTGTTTTGCGGAGAGAGCTATTATAGGTTTTGCGAAAATAGCATCTCACTACTTAAAACAAAATAGTGAGTGCCCTTATCTTATTTTGAGTTCCTCTACAAGATATTCAAAGTTTGAACATAAACTCAACGAAACTTTAGACATTTTACGCTCTGATGTTTCTGAAGTTCTAAAAAACAAAATAAGATATTTCCCTGTAGCAGAACACGATAGGTTGCCGAAAGCCAAATGGGTTCCAAATACGGATAAGCCAATTATTTTTAATCACCAGGTTTGCAATAATATTGCAAATGAAATAAATTTTATTAAAAGCCTTAAAGGATAAACACATGAAACAATATGAATCGGGCAGAAAGCTCAACGAAAAAATAATGAATGGAGTTAATAAACTCGCTGATGCAGTTGGAGCAACACTTGGTCCACGTGGACGCAATGTTATTATCAAGGGGCACAATACAAAACCCTTGATCACAAAAGACGGTGTGACTGTTGCAAAGTTTGTTGATTTTGATGATCCGTTTGAAAACCTTGGAGCACAAATCATTAAACAAGCCAGCGAAGAAACCAACTCTTCAGCAGGTGATGGAACTACAACTTCCACAATGTTAGCTCGTGCAATATTGGACAAATCACAATCACATCTCGTGGCTGGTATTTCTCCTATTGAGATTAAGCGCGGCATTGATATGGCTGTGACTTCCATTGTTGAACAACTAAAAGAAAAAGCAAAGCCAGTTTCTACAAAAGAAGAGATTGAGCAAATCGCAACCATCTCTGCAAATGGAGACAAGGGTATCGGTGCTCTTATTGGTAATGCTGTAGATGCGGTTGGTAAAGACGGAGCAATCACAATCCAAGAAGCAAAGTCAAACGATACAAGCCTGGAACTATCAGAAGGTTTTCGTTTTGATTCAGGTCTGTTGGCTGGTGCATTTGTTACTGACGAACGTCGCGGAGCAATGAGACATAACGATTGTTTGATTTTGGTAACAGATAAAGCAATCACAACGATTGATGAAATCTTGCCTGTGTTGGAAGTAGCCGCACGTGATGGTCGCCCTTTTATTATTGTCGCTGAAGATATTTCAGGTCAAGCACTTGCTGCAATGATTATGAATGCAATGAAAGGAACAATGAAGGTAGCTGCTATTAAAGCTCCACGTTATGGAGAAGAAAGAAGAAACATCCTTTCTGATCTTTCTGTGTCTGTTGGTGCAACATTTATCTCTCGTGAGAGTGGTATTACATTGAGGAATGTTAAGCTGGAACATTTAGGAACTGCTCAAACTGTTGAGGCTTCCAAATTTAACACAACTATTGTTGGCGGAAACCAAGACGATGAAGAAGTAGAAAAAAGAATTCTTTCTCTAAAGCAAGACTTGGAAGAAGAGCCATCTCTTTCTAAATGTGAAAAGATCCAAGAAAGGATTACACGTCTTGCCTCTGCTATTGCTATTATTAAAGTTGGTGGTCTAACTGAAGTAGAGATGATGGAAAAGAAACACCGTATCGAAGATGCACTTGAGGCAGTCAATTCAGCTTTGGACGAAGGCATTATTGCTGGTGGCTCTTCTACTCTCTTGAGAATCGTGAAAGATTTGGAAGTAGAAGTAGAAAATCAAGATCAGTCAGTTGGCGTTGAGATTATTAAGCAAGCAGCAAGAGAACCTTTCCGACGTATGATGCAGAACGCTGGACTTTCAGCAGATCTTTATTTGGAAAAAGTTGAGGGTCACATGAATAAAGATTCAGGAGTCAACGCAGCAACAGGAGAGATTGTTAATATGTTTACCTACGGAATCATTGACCCTTCCAAGGTTGTTCGTTGTGCGCTTGAAAACGCAGCCTCCGCAGCATCAACATTATTGTTGACTGACCATGCAATAGTTGAGGAAACAAGCTCCTAACAAACTATTTACGGACGTAATGAGCAATCAAAATGAATCACTAAACATTGTTGAGCTTGCGACTCGTGTTGAATTTTTGGAAGACAAAATCATTGACGGTATCGAGCAACTAAAAGAAAGCCACAAGTGTATTAGAGAAGATGTTTCAAAGATTAAACAAGCGGTTTATGATCCAGATAAGGGTTTATACGCACGTTTAAAAGTTGTTGAAAACACAAGAGATTCTGATTCTAAAGTGGTTTGGATAGTCTTTTCTGCTGTAGCCGGTGGGATAATCACTCTTTTCGCAAATTTCCTAATGAATTAGCTTGACTTTTTCTTCTGACAAAAGTATAATAATCCACATGTTAGAGAAAATCGATATTCTTTTACAAGAGCCATTGTTGGATGATTGGTCCAGAGGATTTTTAGAATCCCTTAAAGATCAAATTGTTCGCAGAAGTGCGAAGACAGAAGATGGCGTAGAGATTGATATTTTATCTGATCGTCAAAAGGCGACTCTCAACAAGATACAATCTCGATTTTCTCCACAAGAAAAAGAAAAGCTCAAAAGGTGGGCTGAAGATTACAAAAGAGATCATAAAGAAAGAGCAAAGATTATCGCAAGATACTACGCTTTGACTCCCTACTTTAATGATATGTCTCACAAAATTCTAGAAGATGAAGAGTATGTTCCAGATATGCATCGATTTAAAAAGATGTCTGAAAACAAATACGCTGATGGCGTTTGGAACAACTGGATCTCTGAACCAAGGTTTGCAGATGGAGCAATGGTTCAAATAAGAAAAGAGGCTTTCAAAGCTGATCGTTTAGGTTACGTCTTGAACAGTAAAGAGCCAGTAAGATCTCACGGAAAAGGTGGTAAGCGATACCTGATCCTTCTTTTTGGTTCCACACAAACAATTATTCGCGAAGAGCGACAATTAAAAAAACCAAACAAAAATGGAAAATATGTATGAAAGTTACAATAAGTTATCAAGTTGATTTTAAAGACATCCCAAGAAAAGTAAAGAGATTAATCAGCAATTTGCTTATGGAAGATTGTGTAAGCGTATCTAATGATTTATCAAATGTTGGCACTTATATTGACAAAAGACAATATTCTGAAGCGATTGAGAGTGTTGATATTGCAAGACAGTCATTAGCAAAATTAGATCAAAGCCTTTTAGATTATTCAAATATTCTGATTGGTTATGTGAAAGCAGATGCAGACATCAAAGCAGGAATTGCAGAGCAAGAGATTTTTAATCCAGGACAGACACAAGAAGTCCCACCGGAGAATATTTTAGATGAGAAAGAAGAAAATGATTAATTTAGTAGAAGTTGTGCAGCAAAGTGACCGATTTATCTTGAGAGAGATTATTGTTAATCCAAGTCACGTTGTTTCAGTTAGTCCTGATGAAGAAGCCGCAGCATTAAACGCATACGGCAAACTTCCAGATGGATTACACCCAGCACAACAATTTTCAAAAGTTAAATTAGTTGACGGACAAACCGTCCGCGTCGTTGGCAATCCAGGTATGATTGGCGACAAAACAAAAAAATTGCTTTTCGGGTGATTTTTTTTATTGACAAATGATTTATTAAAGGTTAGAATATGATTATGACCACTAAAGATGAGTTGGAGTTTAAAACTCCGTATGAGTTAGTCAAAGAAAATTCGTCGCGTCACGCTCGGATGTTGATTTATGAACTTATGAAATCGAAAACTAGATGGAGCAATGTTGCTCTCATGGCACTACCGCAATCAGGCAAAGATCTTTTTGCTCAAGAAGTTGTGGATGCCTATGCTGGTAATATATTTGACAAGAACAGACCGCTTCTTGTTTTTAATATTCTATGTGACTCTAACAATGAAACAAAGAATCAAAGTATAAATCGTCGATTGGATAAAAATTCTTTAACTGCTAATTTGTACCAAAAATTTTCAGGAGACTTTGCGCTTTTCGCTATTCAAAGAAATGATCTAGATGGTTTTTTTAATAATGGAAAATCTATTAGCGACGTTGGGTTTATTGACAATGACGGGAAGCATCAACAAATGTTGTCTCGACTAACTCAACAAAAATTAAGGCAGATGCTCACTGATGATAACCCATACATTATTACAATCTTTGATGAATTCCATCAGCATATACACGCCAATGCTTCAATTGACAAGTTCCATGATCTAATTGGAATCAGTCCGAAAAAAGTTAATAAAGAAAAGCCAGTTTTCTATATCACTGCTACCGGATCAGCTCTTTATACGTCCATGTATAACAATAAAGAATCCTTCAAAATTCACAATCATGTGATGACACCCCCAGAAGGATATTATGGAATTGAAGATTTTATTAACGATGGTAGATATTACGATTGGGAGATGTTTTCAGGTGTTGATTCAATCGAAACATACGCAAACATATTTGATTTTATTAAACCATCGGTCACTAACGCTATCAATATGCACGTAGGTCTTCGGTGTAGTGGTTTACGACAAGAGGACCAAGCACGTTTTGACGAATTGGCTGATAAATTTTGTGAAGAGGCTGGATTGATCCGTCTTAATGTAGATGTAGAGAACAAAGATTCAGTTAAATTGTTTAAGGATGCTTTAAGTTATACGCCGAAGGGTGGTAAGTTGGCAAAATATAATGAGGAAGAAGGGGGAAAGAAATATCTTTTTGTACTTAAGCAAATGTTTGGGTGCGGTCAAACAATTCCGAAGCAAAGGCTTCTGTGGTGGATTACCGCACCAGCCCATAAAAATAATCCCACTTCTACTCAACGAGAGAATCGAGTGAGCGGTATGGATGCGGAGTTTTCTCCAGTAAGTGTAATTGGTCCTCTCCGCGATGCGGAAGCATACAATAATGCTTATGAGGAATTGAAGAAGGGCAACCTGGAGCCAATGGTAAGACTAGATAATCAATTAGTTGATTCAAAGTCTGAAATTGATTATGGGTGGGTGTATAGATTGGTTGATAAAAAAGATGTTCAATTGAGAGAGGGCTATGGGTGGCATCATCTTTCAGGGATGGCTTCTAGAACTACAGCTAGGCGAGGGACAATTGATATTTCACAACAAATAATGTTAGCCCTTAAATGTGGTGAAAGTTCAACAAATCTTATTAACACTAACTTGGTGGGAGGTACAAAAAATGTAGAATATGTTGACCCGCAGAGTGGGGAGAATCATCAATGTTACAGTATTGTACTTAACGGTCCAAACCCTAATGATGTTAATGATTATTGGAGTTCACGACTCTCTCTTTCTCAAGGACAAGTCCTTGTTGCTTTCAAGGGAAGACCTATGCAAAAAATCAAAAGCGCGATTAAAGTTAATGAAAAGATGTTGATGTCTTCATATTGATAAAATACTTTGAAATAAAATTATCCCCCTTTCACTTAATTGTGATTGGGGGATTTTTTTTGCATTTTTTTTCCTTGACGCTTTTATATCTGTGCTTACACTATAATCAGGAGGTGACAGATATGAGTTCACTAATTTTAAGAAATACATTTAACAATAGAGATTTAGACTTCTTTGATAATTTCTTCGGAGGGGTCTTTGGGAATGATTCACTGACAAAGGTTTATGACGCACATAAACCACAGGTTAAGGAAACAGATAATGATTATCAAATTGTCCTTGCAGCTCCGGGCATCAAAAAAGAAAACTTTGATATCCAGGTAAAAGACAATAAGATTACTATCTCGTATGACGTTGGAGAGAACGAGAATGCATATTCGTATGCCTCCAAATACTCCAAGTCTTATACGCTTCCCACACTTTGCAACACTAAATCTATTTCAGCTTCCTATGAAGATGGAATTCTAAAGGTTGTTATTCCAAAAGGTGAAGAAGCAAAGCCACGTCAAATCGAAATCAAATAAACGATAGACGACATTTTTTTCCTTTAAAGGCGCGGTAAAACGCGCCTTTTTTATTTTCTAACACTTATTTACTTTGTGATCGATGACGAAATACCAAGTCTTTACATTAAGATGACTTGCTCTTTCTGTCTGGGTGGACGCCGACAAGGTGTGTTTGCAAACTGTTCTTATTGTAATCACGAGAGAAAAACATATGTTGAGGCATCTCTCAACGAAATAGCAAACTACATTACAGATTTAGATAGAGAAAGCCGCGATAAGCTATTGGATTTATTATACAAAAGCGAAGAAGACCTTAATGATAATGAATGAACTATTTATTATACCATGAAAAACTGGAAACCAATATTTGTTGAGAACAGTATTGTACCTGTTATCCTTTCCAAGATTGCCCCAATAGAGATTGAAGCAATCACTTTAGGGTTTATTGTTTTTGCTCGCAGTACATTGCCAGAGCACACAAGAAGACACGAAACAATCCATTTTCAGCAATTTTTAGAAACATTATTCATTCCTTTTGTGCTAATATACTTTTACGATTACGTAAAAAACTATATCATTTTTAGAGATGGAAGATTGGCTTATTTTAATATCAGGGCAGAACAAGAAGCTTATGTTAATCACGGTAATCCAAACTATCTCAACCAAAGAAAAAGATACCAGTGGTTATTTAAGGAGTGACAATGGAATTGACTGATGAGGAGTTGGATCAAGTTGTGGGCGGATCAGATAACTACAAATATTTTCTTACCAAATGGAAAAAATATCTAATTGAAAGTGGATATGGCACAATGTCAATGCCCTCTGGTATTCCTTCTGGAGATTGCCCACAAGGAGCACAACAAATAGGATTTCTTAATGAACCTGATGGTCAAGGTAATCCTATCCCAAGATGTGTTCGTGATGGAGCAACTATCAACCAACAGTCTACACCACTCGAAGAGGATTTTCAGGATGACGTAAAGAAAGGTCACAAAAAAATGAAAATCCGTTTATTGAAAACAGGCGGCAACAAAACAAAAGCAGCACCATTTGATAAAGATCCATCAATGGACAGATCAAAATCTGCACCTCCTGGTTTCGGAGGAAGTTAATGACCGAAGAAGAAAAGTCACAAGAGGTTGAGGACTTAAGACCAAAGCCTCTTCCAAAACTCGCACCAAGAGGAATTAGAACATTCACAGTATGTAGACAATCAGACGAAACAGGTGTTTCTGGTGAGGGTGTCGTGATTGAGGGTGCTAAACTAGCAACAGGTCAAGCAATTATTCACTGGCTGTATCCTCCTCCTCGTGGTGGTATTGCTGTTTTTGATTCGATGGATGATTTTATCAAGGTTCACATTCAACCTCACCCATCAAACAAAACTATCATAACTTATGAAGATGGAGAACAGGAAACATTCTAATGAAACTATTAATGGAACAATGGAAAAAGTATTTAGCAGAAGCTGATGTCCATCAGGTCTCCATTGATCGTTTATTGCCCACAGAAGAAATGGGACACGGAAAAGACCATGATTGCCCGAGTGAAGAATGCGAGGAAAAAATAAAAATGAAGATGAATCAGATTAGTTCTGGCTACTTTGAACCAATTCAAGTAGCTAACCAAAAACCAATTGTAACTGCACGTTTAGCAGGCAAAGAAGATTACACACCAGCACCAAAATCAGGACAGGAAGAGCCATTTTTATATGTCGTAAATGGGCATCACCGTCTTGAAGCTGCCAAGCGTTTAGGCATGAAAGAAGTTCCAGTTGTGAAAGTTCAACTATGAAGCACCTGAAGGAGAACAATGAGACTTATTTCAGCCACCTTAAGTTTGCTGGTACAATGGGTATACAACTGGCTCTACGTGGAGTAATTTTTATCCTTCACGGATTGTTTCCGGTGTGCGAAGTCCCTAAATCCGTAGACTTAAACAACACTTGCGAACTACTTAATAAGTGGAACGACTACGCTCACAGGAGAAAAAACAAGTGAAACTTAACAAGCAAACATTACAACAAATCATACAAGAAGAGCTTGAGAACTATGAACCAACAATTTCTGAAGGGCTGAAGTTTCATAAAGAAAACAACATTGGCATCAACGAAAACATTTTCAGACCAGGAAGCTCTAAATTCTTTAACTTGTTTTGCGAAGTGAGAAAGCTTGCTGCTCTCGGCAAATATGATTTGACCGAGGAAGAGCACCACTTGATCAATGAA
>Ga0194023_1000185_pt1 | contig 10659 bp, 9 predicted proteins | sample IW6Sep16_MG_FD_140348 | JGI IMG/M metagenome (GOLD analysis project Ga0194023, IMG submission 140348) | Freshwater microbial communities from the Broadkill River, Lewes, Delaware, United States - IW6Sep16_MG | ecosystem: Environmental > Aquatic > Freshwater > River | place: USA: Delaware...
ACAGCCTATTGGGCGAAACTTCTTTGACTGAAGTTAAAGAGTTTGCTGAAAAGCATAAACTCAATAATGACCAGGCTACTGAAGTTTTAAAGTTTCACGAACAAGTCTTGGCAGATTACGTCGAAGCTCAACAAGCCGAAGCTGATAAGCAGTTGGCCGAATGGAGAAAAGAAGTAATCGAAAGCCCCGAATATGGAGGGGATAACCTAGAAGCCACTAAGCAGAAGGCGCGAAAACTCGTAAAGACTTTTGCATCTGATGGACTTATTGAACTTCTAGAATCTACGGGTTACGGCGATAATCCCGAAGTTGTGAAGTTTCTTGCCGATGTTGGAGGCGTCTTTACTGACGAATCTCTAGCACTAGGAAAGAGAAGCTCCGTAGCTAAAACGCCTGAACAAGTTTTTTATGGTAACTAAATAGGAGTTAAACCATGGCTACATTGCAAAGTAATGCATTGACTCTTGCCGATCACGCGAAGCGACTCGACCCAGATGGGAAGACGCCAATGATCGTCGAGATGTTATCTCAATCAAACGAAATCCTTGATGATATGCTTTTTATCGAAGGTAACTTACCTACAGGACACAGAACTACAGTTCGTACCGGACTACCAACTGTTGCCTGGAGACTGTTGAACCAAGGTGTTCAGCCTAGTAAGTCAACAACTGCTCAAATTGATGAGCAATGCGGTATCATGGAAGCATGGTCTGAAGTTGACAAGGAAGTTGCAGAGCTTAACGGAAACGTCGGTTCATTCCGTCTTTCAGAGGCTTCATCTTTCATCGAAGCTATGTCTCAGGAAAAAGCTTCAACACTTTTCTACGGAAATAGTGGTGTAGCTCCAGAAGAGTTCACAGGTCTTGCACCTCGTTATTCTTCTCTTTCTGCTGACAATGCTCAAAACATTGTTGATGCTGGCGGTGACGCTGCTGCTGATAAGTCTTCAATCTGGCTTGTAGTATGGGGTCAAAATAGTGTTTGTGGTATTTATCCGAAAGGTTCTCAAGCGGGTCTTCAACATGAAGATTTAGGGCTTGTAACTATCGAGGCTACTGCAGGTATCGCAGGTAACAGACTTAGAGCTTACCAAGATCATTTCACTTGGAAATGTGGTATTGCCCTTAAAGACTGGCGTTATGCGGTGCGTATCCCTAACATTAAGGTAGCTGATCTTGCTGCAGGTTCTGGTCCTGATCTTATCGATCTTATGATCAAAGCAATGCACAGAATCCCTAATCTTAATGGCGGGAAAGCTGCTTTCTACATGAACAGATCATGTATTCAGTATCTTGATATTGAGCGAAGAGGTGATGTTAAATCTGGTGGAATGACTTATGCTGAAGTTGATGGGAAATTAGTACCACATTTCAGAGGAGTTCCAATTAGAACAACTGATGCTTTGACTGAAACTGAATCACAAGTATCTTAATTAAAAGGAGTATAAGATGTACGTTGATGCATTTCTACAATTTTCTGATGCCCAAGCTTTAACAGCTTCTGGTGCATCTACTAATACGGTTGACTTTGGGTCTGACCGTAACGTCGGAGTTGGTGAGCCAATGGTTGTAGCTGTCGTTCTCGATGCTGCTGCTGATGACGCTGACGCTGATGAAACTTATTCTGTTGCCCTAGAAGCAGATAGTACAGATGCCTTTGGTTCTGCTACTACTCTATCTTCTTTCTCTCTTCCTAGAGGGGCTGCTGCAGGTTCTAAGTTTGCACTCCCTGTACCTCCAGTAGAGATTGATTCTCTAGTTGTTGGTGGTGGTACTGGTGAGGGTCAATTCTTTAGGCTTAACTTTACTCTAGGTGGAACAACTCCTAGTGTTACAGTTACAGCGTTTTTGATTCCTCAATCAATGCTACAGAATGATTTTGTTTACCCAGACAACATCACTATTTCTTAAGGAGTTTAGATGAAGGTTAAAGCTACGACGATGGTGTTCTATAACGACCGAAGGTATCGAGAAGGACAAGTGTTCCATCTCAAAGATGCCAAGCATTTTGCAAAGTCTTCTATGGAGAAGTTAGAGGCGGGGCAAGCTCCTGCACCTAAGAAAACTACAAAGAAGAAGACGACTAAGAAAGTGCAAAAGGTTGAAGATGCGGGACCATCGGTCGATCAGAACCAATCAGTAATTTAACGAGAGGGGGCTTCGGCCCTCTCTTTTTTAGAGGTAAAAATGACTAATAAAGTAAATTACCATTTCGCATCCGGTACCTACTTAGACGCTACAGCTATTACACCTAACGACACGGTAGATTTACCTAAACCTATCAGCGGTTTTTGTGTGACGGTTGCGGGGGATGTAAGGATAGAGACTCCTGCGGGTAGTGACGTTACTATAACTTGTTCGGCGGTGGGGGTTATTTACCCTATTGCAGCGGTTAAAGTTTTTGCTACATCTACCACAGCTACAGGTATTGTAGGGGTACACTAATGGCCAGTAAGACTGAGATAGCTAACATGGCAATAAGCCATCTAGGTATCGGTAAAACGATTACAAATCTAGACACCGATAAATCTCAAGAAGCACAGGCTTGTAGAGTTTTCTTTGAAACAGCGAAGAACGCAGCACTTAAGGACCACGATTGGTCCTTTGCTTGGAAAGAAGCAACCCTGAACTTAATAGAAGAAAACCCACTAGACGAGTGGGGCTATAGCTACCGATACCCTACCGATGCTCTAACTATTAGACGTATCGTGTCAGGGCAACAATGCGACACACTAGATTCTGTCGTACCTTTTGTAATTGGTAGTGATTCCTCGGGGAAGTTGATCTATACTGATAGATCAGAAGCGAGAGTGCAATATACTTTCGATGTGGATAACGTCGATTTATATACCCCTAGATTTACTTTAGCTTTGAGTTTTCAATTGGCCTACTATATCGCTCCTAGAATTACAGGCGGCGACCCATTCAAGGCTAAAGCAGATATGCTAACTCAATATAAAATGGAACTAGGTAGCGGCACTCGAAACAACATGAATGAGGAGAGGCGAGGTAATCGCTCCGACTCAGAGTTTATAAGGACGAGAGGTTAGTATGGCAGATATGAGAGTAAGCGGAGAAGAACAAAAACACTTTGTCACTCCTAAACCAGACGTACCTACTTATCCACCAGGACTTAGAATAAATATAATGCCTGAGCAGCTAGAGAAATTAGGTTTTCTTAAAGCTCCAGGTCTAAAAGATAAATTTACTATGTTGGCCAAAGTCGAAGTAGTTGAAGTAAGTGGCGGTGCAGACGACCGCGACCCTAACGACTTTAGATTAGAACTTCAAATAACCGAAATGGTTTTAAAAGGTGAAGAAAGTCAGCAAGATAGTAAAGCTTCTACTCTTTACGGGGAGTAAACTTGACAGCGGTATCACAGAGAACTTTTTCATCAGGAGAAATTTCTCCTTCTTTCTATGCCAGAACCGACTTAACTAAATATGCATCAGGTCTTAGGACTTGTAAAAATATGTTCGTACACAGACAAGGTGGTGCATCTAATCGCCCTGGTACCGAGTTCGTTGCTGAGGTGAAGAACTCTAATGAGCAGGTAAGGCTATTCCCTTTTAGATTTAGCGACACTCAATCCTATGCTTTAGAGTTTGGGCATGAGTATATCCGGGTTTATAGTTATGGGGCTTCGCCTACTGATCCTGCAGTTTTAGAGATTGCAAGCCCTTACGACCAAACAGATTTGTTTGAAATAAATTTTGTTCAGTCTGCCGATGTTATGACATTGGTACACCCTGATTATCCTATTAAAGAATTGAGGCGATTGTCTCATGTTTCTTGGCAGTTATCCGACTTCAATCTCATACCTGATTCTGTACCTCCTGCAGGAGTTATAGCTGCTCCTAATTCAGGAGGTAGTAATACTTTTACTTATATAGTTACGGCCATATCAGACGACTCCGGCCAGGAGTCTTTACCCGGTTTCGGTGCTGACGGTATTAAAACTGTAAACTCTATAACCCAAGCAGACCCAGGACAAGTAAATGTAGATAACTACACTCAGCCACTTGTTGATGGCGACTATATAAACCTAAACGGTTTAGTAGGTATGGAAGAATTAGCTGGACGTACAGTACAAATAGAAAATGTATCGATTGGCGGCACTACTACTTTCGATATGCTTGGTGTGGATACTACAGGTATTGGCCCACTAGTAGGTACTGGAACTTCAGCCGTTATGTTTTATAGGCGTACAGCGTTCCCTACTCCTACTTCTAGTTCCCCAATTAAAGTACAATGGTTAGCAGCCCCAGGAGCTAGGGAATATAATATTTACAAGATAGATGATGAAGGAGTTCCAGGGTTAATTGGAATAACTACTCAAACTTTCTTTAATGATATTGGGGCTACTATTGACACCAGTACCCAACCTCCTAAACCTAGACACATCTTTCTAGGTACCGATAACCGACCTTCTGCAGTTACTTATATTCAACAACGACTTACCTTCGCTAATACAAACAACGACCCTGAAAAAGTTTTTATGTCTCGCACAGGAGACTTCACTAATTTTAGTACTAGTATCCCTACTCAAGCGGATGATTCTATTACCTTTAATACAGCAGGGAGAGAAGTAAATAGTGTTAGACACCTTGTAGACCTTGGGCGTTTAGTTGTATTGACTGAAGGTGGAGAGTGGTCTTTGGACGGTGGAGATGGCGGGGTAATTACTCCGACGACTTTAAATACAAAACAATATTCTTATAACGGTTCAGGTAAATTACGGCCTATAATGATTGATGGGGATGCAGTCTATCAGCAAGCCCGTGGCTCAATACTAAGGAACCTAACGTATGATTTTCAATCCGACAACTATAGAGGCAATGATCTTACCGTCTTTTCTAACCACCTATTCGACAAATTCACTTTAGTAGATTGGGACTATCAGCAGATTTTCCATTCAATTCTATGGGTAGTAAGAAGCGACGGAACTCTTTTAGGTATGACGTTTCTAAAAGATCAAAACATACTGGCCTGGCACCGTCACGACTTAGGCGGCACCGTAGAAAGCGTAACGGTCGTACCAGAAGGTAATGAAGACGTTCCTTACTTCATCGTTAAGAGAACTATTAATGGAACAGAAAAAAGATATATAGAGCGATTTAGCTCTAGACTAGTAAAAGATATTGAGGACTTAAAGATCATGGATTCCTCTTTATCTTTCGATGGCACGAATACCACTGCTACAACTATGGAGATTACGGGCGGTCCTACTTGGGAGCCTACTGATTTACTAACTTTGACAGCTAGTACTTCTTTCTTTGTATCAGGAGATGTGGGGAATGAGATTCACTTTGACGGGTTGAAGTTTAAAATCACTAGTTTCACTAGCAACACAGTAGTCCAAGGTTTCCCAAACAAGACAGTACCCGCTTCACTGCAAGCCACTCCTACAGCTACATGGGGTAAAGCGGTAGATGAATTTAGTAATCTAACTCATCTAGAAGGTAAAGACGTTTCCATATTTGCAGATGGAGAAGTTATCGCTAGTCCAAATAATCCAGAGTATTCGGTCCTTACGGTTACAGGCGGTCAGGTCACTATCCCGAAGCCAAAGGTCAAAGTACATATAGGGCTTCCTTTTATTTCAGATATAGAGACTCTAGATATTGATACGTTTTCTACTCGAGAGCAAACTTTAGCCGATAAGAAAAAGAATATAACTCAAGTCACTTTAGCAGTAGAAGAGACTAGAGGTGTATGGGTTGGAGCTTCCGCACCTACAGGTACAGACGCGACGGACGGGCTTGAGGAACATAAACCTCGAGAGTGTGAAGACATGGGAGCTACTCCAGATTTAGAGACAGACAATATAGAGATAACTATTCGAGGAGAATGGAACAATAATGGAAGAATACTGGTGAGGCAAATCGACCCGGTTCCTATGTCTATCTCGGCTATCCATCCCTCGGGGGATATACCCTTGAGTAGGAGGTAATATGAGTTCAGCAGGTGCAATAGGTGGTGGTATTCAAGCAGGTGCAGGTGTCCTTCAGTTTGTGGAGGGTTCTAATACCGATAGGGCTATAAGACTTCAAGCTGAAACAGAAGCAAGACAGTTTGAAAATAACGCCAGCCTTCTAGGATTATCTAGGCTTACAATACAAGATAGACTTAGGGACGATAAGAAATTACTACAGCGCAAGAATAGACAACTTAAAGGCGCACAGCGATCTATCGCCGCAGCACAGGGCGTTGAATTATCTTCCGATACTTTCCTAGATATACAAGAAAGCACACAACAGCTAAGTGATGAAGATATGGTCATACTAGAAGCAAATGCTTTGACGGACGATCTAGAGCTACAAGTAGCTCAAAACAGTATGCTTCTCCAAGCTGACTTTACGAGACTTGCCGGAGCCGAAAAAGGTAGGCAAGCTAGAGTTGCAAGCATGGCACAAGGTATCTCAAATATAGCTCAAGGTGTATCGAGAGTAGGGACGTATTTTCACAATAACCCTTCCGCTTTGAACTATGTAAATCAATCAATAAATAGCGCGGGGGCTGCAATTCGCGGTAAATTCTCTTCGGCTACTAGTAATAATAAAATAGGTGACTTACCTGAGAGGTCTAATATAGGACATATAACAGGGCGAAACGAAACTAATAGATTTAGTGGCGGGAGCATACGCCCTCGCAGATTAGTTCCTTTTGTGGAGTAACGGGGTTTAAATGCCAACTATACCTTTAAATGAAAGACAACAAAGAATAGATACTTTTTCCGCTAGGACTAGTAATAAAGCACCTGTTGCGGGTGCGGGTTCGGTAGAGGCTATAGGTACCTTGGCGCAAACAGCCACTACTATAGGGGATTTCCACCAAAAGAGGATGGATGCTAGAGCTAAAGAAGTATTAAAGGCACGTCAAAAACTACAGCAAAAAGCTAAGAACTTAAAAGATGGAATAGATATAGCCCAAGGTAAGGCGGCTATGACTGTTGAAAAAGATAGACTAGCTCGAGAAGCTAAGGAAAGAGGGCAAACATTGCAGCCTTCTTTTATTAAAGAAGCTATAAATCAATACGATGAAAACTCTTCAAATGCCATACTAGATACCTACAGTCCTGAAGCTAAGGCCAAACTAACTGAGAATCAAATAGCTGATAGGGCTTCGTTATTCACTACCCTGAGTGGGACTTTAGTTGATTCAAAAAATAAAGCCTTAGATACTAACTATGCCGCAGCAAAGAAAAGAAGTACAGATTACTTACAAACTGCAGGAGCAGCACCTTTAAGTAGAAGCCACCCTTACTATGGTGAGATTCTTTCTACTGCCTCTCTCACTGAAAACTATGCTGAGGGTAAAGGCGGTATGACCGACGAGGAGAAAACTGTACTTGTTAGAGATTACAATACAGATGCTGCAGTAGCTACTGCTAATAGTTATATAGATGCCAACAAGCCTTCTCAAGGCGTAGCGTTTCTAGATTTTATAAAGCAAGATAATATCCTTCTAGACCCTGATAGATTTAAGACTACTCGAGAGAGGTTGGTTAAACTGGCTGATGCTAAACGTGTCGACGTTATGGGTGAAGCTCTAGGTCGTGAAGCCTTTGACACAACTAAGCGTAAGAAAAGTAAATCTGCGGGGTTAAAGCAGATAGACTCTTCTAAAGAAGACCATGAAGTAAAACAGAGAGCTAAACAACAATTTCAAGCTTTATTTAAAATAGACGAGCTTGAGACTAAAGAGGCTCAAACAGGACAATTCAACGACGTTAGGCAGATAATAGACACTGCTAACGGTTTGGCCAATATTGAACAGAGGATTGCTTTTTTAACTCCTCAAAGACAAAGAATAATTAAAGCGTATAATGCCAAGATTGCGGACCGTAAACCTCCTCTAACTAATGCGTTAGCGGTAGCTAGAATCGATGAGGTATTTTACGGAGATGACCCTCAAGCTATACTGGATTATGATTTAACTCTAGAGCTTTTAAATCTGTCTCCTGCAATGTACACAAAATATTTAGACCTGCAGAGAAAAGCCAAAGAAAACCCTAATGAGCTACCTGAGTTCAGTAAGGTAGGTCGAGACTATAAAGGCTATTTTACGACTAAGTTAATGTCGTTAGGTATTGCAGGTGGTCCAGAGTTGAAAGTGTTAACTAGTAGGTTAGTAGAGGAAGCCCAACGTAGAACCATTCGAGAGAAGAAAGTACTAGGTGTCGATGGGTTAGATGCTGTCTATAATGAGATGATGAAGCCTGTAAATGTACCTCAAGAAAGGGGTTTTTGGAGTAGGTTAATTGGACCTAGTTACCCTTTTGCTTTTACTATACCTACTGAAGAAAGACCCTCACTACACGTTACTGTGCCTTTAGAGTTTCAGCAGATATATAGGGAGAGACTAAGAGCAGATAAAAAAATATATAATAGACAAGAAGAAGTAGACGCTTATTTAATCTACAAACGCAAGAAGATACAAGAGAGCGAGAAATAGTATGCCATTTGATGAAGACCTGACTGACATGGAAGAGACTATCGGAGAGTACGTTCAAGCACTACCCCCAGCGAGTGAAGTATTCGAAGATGAGGAGCCAGACCCAGAACTGGCCCACCCACAAGTAGACTCACAGATACCTACCTTTGATCACCGGGAACCTGCCCAGGTTGAAGAACCTATTGGTCCTGATGCCGTCCAGACTATCGACGAGATCATCCAAGGTAGAAGCACCTTGAATACATTAGAGGATGCTAAGGTAGCACACAATGTACACCAAGGGTTCGATATTAACGACGACCCCGAGCTTGATAGGTTAGTAAAAGAAAACCCTAATATACCTAGAGAAGTTATTGCCTCGGATATAATGCAATTTAAAAAACAATCCGAAGTAAATACCCATCTAGATTTTACTAAGACGTACCCAGAGGCTCGAATATTTAATACTCCTGAGATGGCAGCTAAAGTTAAAGGAAAGCAAAAAACATTTGCTGCTATATCTGATGCGGTAAAGGGTTCTAGTCTAACAGACGACGACCTAACGTATTTAGATGTAATCACTAAAGGTCTAACTATAAATGCTAACCGAGTAGGTAACGGTACTTTCTTGCTCGCTGCTATGGCGGGTAGGGATGTATTAGGTAGGGAAAAAGTTAGGCAGATAGTGGAGTTCTCTAAGCAATCTTTAAAGAGGATGCACACGCTACAAGCCGAGCTACCCCCTAGAATACAAAAATTTAAAAAACAGGTAGCTGTTTCTGAAAAGCTTACCAACAATAAATGGTCCCAACTATGGAACAACTTAGTTAGAGTCCATGAGATATTCGACGAGCAACGACTATATGACTTAACAGGAGCTATAAGTAAGGTACCTAGAAAAGATGTAGTCCCTACAGTTTCGGATTTTCTTGAGTCAACTTATGAGACAGGTAGAGCGGTCAAAGATCAATTTGCTTTATATGGTTCAGACTATAAGTCGACAGTGGCTATTAAAGCAGAAAGTAGTATAGAGGAGGTCGTACCCTTAGGTATGGGCCTAGTCGCAGGTCTGGGTTTAGGTCTGCCTGGTTATCTTGCTATGTCTCTACATATGAGGATGTTACTAGAAGGAGGCCAAGAACTTACTACTATCATGGATATGCAAGGTATAAAGCAAGACAAAATGACGGTAGATGAGATAGTCGACCTAATCTATAACGATGAGGTTCGAGATGACCTACTCCTTAAATCGGGGAGGTCTACTGCTTTTGGTGCAATAACCGAAACTATCCTTGAATTAGTAGGAGCTAAACTTGCGCTAGACGGTATGGCAAAGAAGACTTTAATGTCTAGGGCGGCTTTAGATGTAGTTATTGACGAAAAAGACTTTACCAAAATAGTCCCTGAAGTTATGAAGTTTGGAAGTATCGCACTTCAAAAAGCCTTCCTTGCTCACTCGGTATTGTCTGGAGGTGAAGCAGGTGGCGAGTTCATGCGAGCTTACGGTCGTCGTCTAGAATTAGAAGACGTTAAAGCAGGGGAATTAGCTTCAGAGTTTATTGTTTCCTTTTACACTGGTTGGGCAGTACCTTTGGCGTTAGCCGGAGGTAAAGCAATAAAAGACCTGCCAGCCGTTGAGATAACTAAAGCAGCTATCTTTAGAGGGTATAAGAAACATAACTTACAATTACAAGAAGTAGATGAGGCTAAGGCACACAATACTGCAGTTAAGACAACCTTAGATGCAGTACACTCGGGTAAAGACGCAGCCCAAAATCGGGAGCTTATTAAACAATATGTTGAAAACATTGAAGAAAATAGCAGTACCGTACATTTTGAATCTCGTAAGTTTAAAGAGTTTTGGACTGAGAGAGGTAAAGACCCTGAGACTGTGGCCAAAACGCTATGGCCGGATAGAGCTAAAGAGATAACTAAAATTCTAGATGAAGGCGGTGACTTAGATATTCTACTCACTGACTTTGCTTTAAATAGTTTAAAGCTAGATAAAGTCTCACTAAAAGACTTACAAGCTTTAGCGGATATATCGTCTAAAGAACAAGGCGGGTTAGACTTAGAAGGAGCAGAGGACTTATCTTCCGAATCCTTTGCAATGCTTAGAGAGATGGGTAAAGCTGCTGCTCAAGAACTAGAAAAAAGAAGACGATTTAAAGAGGCAAGAAAGAGTTACTCTAAGATGATAATTAGAGAATTAAAAAAGGCAAA
>Ga0194023_1000186_pt1 | contig 10650 bp, 7 predicted proteins | sample IW6Sep16_MG_FD_140348 | JGI IMG/M metagenome (GOLD analysis project Ga0194023, IMG submission 140348) | Freshwater microbial communities from the Broadkill River, Lewes, Delaware, United States - IW6Sep16_MG | ecosystem: Environmental > Aquatic > Freshwater > River | place: USA: Delaware...
AAAAAGTTTTCAATGCGCTCACTTTATCAAGCATGTAAAAACCACCAGGAGTAATAAAAACTAACTCATTATCTACACGTATATAACTAATAGGCGACTTGCTAATATCTTCCCAAGCATGCCCCCGATTTCTGAGTTTTTCCAGCGATTTTTCCATAGCTAAAGCTGCCGCTACGCTATCAAACTCCCACGACTCGAGGTTAGCTCTGGCGTACATATTGCCGCCCAAATTAACCGTGCCTTTAACAAAAGCCTTACGAACCTGTATGATATTAGTTGTCAACACCGTATCTAAAAGCGGCTTTTTTTGTCGCAGGCGATATTGGTTTAAGTAGCTAATGCGCGCGTTCAAAAAATTTTGTTCGCTTGTCACTTCTTCGTATGTTTTAAGCACATACTTAATACGCGACATATTTTCGACAGCCGCCTTGAAACGATTTTTTTTACGACCTTTAGTTGCCTTTTGTTGAACGCTATCAACTATTGTTGAGTTAGCTTTTAAAGAGGTTTGCTTATTACTATCAACAGCCAGCACATTAGTTTTTTGCGTTACCAGTTTAGGGCTATCGTCCACAACAACTGTATGCTTATTTTTAGATGGATTTTGGCAGGCAACACACCAACATAAAAACAACAAAAGAAACAATAATACATTTTTCATAAAGTGCGCGTTTAGCATGGTTTACCTAATAAACAACAATTCGTGGTATTTAGGCAACGGCCATAGCCTATTGTCTACTAAAGTTTCCAAAGCATCGGCATGTGTACGAATTTCGTTGAATAGTGGGCATACCAGTGTACAATAATCCTCTGCTCTTTGGCGTAATAATTTGTTTTTCAACGATTTAGAACACGCTGCATCTAAAGCATCTAATAATTTTTGTAAGTCGTTTAAGTGTCCATTTATTTTTTTTACTAAAGCATACTGCATACCCAAACTACTTTTAGATAAACCAATGGCCAAAGCATTGTTAATATGCTGCATCACATTATTTTGATATTCAATAGCCACTGGCAGTACCTGCGTTTGTATCATGGTATGCAAGGTTCGCGCTTCAATATCAATAATGCTTTCGTAGTTGTGTAACAAAACTTCAAAAAAAGCTGTTAACTCTCGTTTGGTATAAATGCCTGTTTGCGTAAATAAAGCCGTAGCTGCTGGACTAATATATAAATCTAAAGCATCAGGCGTATTATTAATCATTTTTAAGCCCCTATCTAAGGCTGTTTTTTGCCAAGCAGCACTATAATTGTCTCCCTCAAACCGAATATTTTTGCTAGCAATAACATACTGCCTCAAAATGCGTAAAATTGCCGCATCTTTTTTGATATGTTCAGTTCTTGCCATTTTTTTTACTGCCTCAGCAAAAGCATTCAACTGATTGCCTACCATAGTATTTAACACAATCATGGTAGCCGAGCAGTTAGCAGAAGCCCCTACAGCCCGAATTTCAAACTTGTTACCCGTAAAAGCAAAAGGAGATGTGCGGTTGCGGTCGGTATTATCTAACAGTAAATCAGGAATACGTTTGTGAATTTCGAGTTTTATATCATCTTTATCATAATCATCTAAGCCCTTGTGTACACGTTTCTCTAGTTCATTAAGAACACCTGTTAAGGTAGAGCCAATAAATGCCGATATAATAGCAGGCGGTGCCTCATGCGCTCCCAAACGATGGTCGTTACCTGCCGAAGCTATTGCTGCACGCAACAAATCGGCATGGTCATGGACGGCCTTTATGGTATTAATGAAAAAGGTAAGAAACTGTAAATTTGTTTTCGGGGTATGTCCGGGAGATAGCAAGTTTTTGCCAGTATCGGTTTGTAATGACCAATTATTGTGTTTGCCTGAGCCGTTAACACCTTTATAAGGTTTTTCGTGTAGCAATACTCTAAAGTAGTGCCTTCTTGCCACCCTATCCATCAAATCCATGAGCAATTGATTTTGGTCAATAGCTACATTTACATCTGTATGCACTGCCGCACATTCAAACTGATTTGGGGCAACTTCATTATGTCGCGTGCTAATGGTGATACCCAATTTATGTGCCTCCGTTTCAAAATCTAACATAAAAGCATAGACCCTTTCTGGAATAGAACCAAAATAATGGTCGTCTAATTGTTGGTCTTTAGGAGGTACTGCGCCAATCATGGTTCTCCCCGTAGCCACTAAATCGGGGCGGTTATTATACAACGCTGCATCTACTAAAAAATATTCTTGTTCCCAGCCTAATGTAGGGGTAATTTTTTGTACATGTTTATCAAAAAAATGGCAAACCTGTAGCGCGGCTGTTTCCAAAAAGTGTTGTGACTTTAACAGCGGCGCTTTATAATCTAGTGCTTCTCCCGTATAGCTTACAAAAATGGTAGGAATACACAAAGTTCGTCCCGATTCGCCTACCGACATGATAAATGCAGGCGAGCTAGGGTCCCATGCAGTATATCCTCTTGCCTCAAAAGTAACACGTAGCCCCCCTGATGGAAAACTTGAGCCATCAGGTTCTTGTTGTACCAAGGCACTACCGCTAAACATTTCAATACCTTTCGCGCTGTTTAGTGGGGTAAAAAAAGTGTCGTGTTTTTCGGCAGTAGCACCTGTAAGTGGTTGAAACCAATGCGTATAGGAAGTAGCACCTTTACTTAAAGCCCAAGTTTTCATGGCCGTGGCTACTTGGTCGGCAATGCTGCGGTCAATTTTAGTGCCTGCTTTAATAGCAGCGCGCACACTTTTAAATACCGCTGCCGACAGGTACTGCTGCATGGCATCTAGTGTAAATACATTTTGGGCGAAGAAGTCAGAAATTTTGTTGGCGGGTAATTTTACTACCACACGCTGGCGATTTTGGGCACTTTGCAGGGCTACTAAACGACTATTCATACAAAGAAATGGTTTTATACAAAATTATGCTTTTTTACACATAATCCTAATTTGATTATTGTATTTCTTGGTACTTAGTGTTAGCTGTATGATATTTTTTTATTTGGATGAGCAATCGAAGACTTGGCAAAGAGAAAATGAGGCTTATTACAACATAAGAAGATAGAATATAGATGCTTTTAAATGCATTATACATTAAATTTAGTACCTTTGCGTGCTATTTTTAGCAGCATTATATACCTTTACTTAGTAATTATTATGGAAAGCAATTTTGTAGATTACGTAAAAATATGTTGTCGGTCGGGAAAAGGCGGGGCAGGCTCGGCGCACTTGCGTCGTGAAAAATTTATACCAAAAGGCGGGCCTGATGGTGGTGATGGTGGACGTGGCGGACATGTTATTTTGCGCGGCAATAGAAATTTGTGGACTTTACTGCACTTAAAATATAGAAAACATATTATTGCTACTGATGGAAAACCTGGAGGGAAATCGTTAAAAACTGGGGCTAATGGGCAAGATGTAATTTTAGATGTGCCTTTGGGAACGGTGGCAAAAAATGCAGAAACGGGTGAGGTATTGGTAGAAATTATAGACCATAACGCCATGTATGTGTTAACCGCTGGTGGTAGAGGAGGTTTAGGAAATAACCATTTTAAATCGCCTACTAATCAAACGCCGCGTTATGCGCAACCAGGGGAGCCGGGACAAGAGGCGTGGAATATTTTGGAACTCAAACTCTTGGCAGATATCGGATTGGTAGGGTTTCCGAATGCGGGTAAATCTACTTTATTGGCTAGTATATCGGCGGCCAAACCTAAAATTGCTAATTATGCTTTTACCACATTACGCCCAAATTTGGGTATGGTGGCTTACCGCGATGAACGTAGTTTTGTGATGGCAGATATACCCGGAATTATTGAGGATGCACATAAAGGGAAAGGTTTAGGGCACCGTTTTTTGCGGCATATTGAACGTAATGCTAGTTTGTTGTTTATGATTGCGGCAGATAGCGAAAATATTGCCAAAGAATACGAAATATTGCTTAACGAGTGTGTGGCGTATAATAGCGAGTTGTTGCACAAAAACAGAATTTTAGCCATTACCAAAGCCGACCTTATTGATGAGGAATTGGAGGAAATGTTAAAAGAAGATATTCCAACAGATATTTCTTATGTGTTTATTTCGTCAATAACGGGTAAGGGTATTATGCAGTTAAAAGATATGATTTGGGAAAGTATTACTAAAATACACTAAAGTTATGAACAATTGTGCGGCACGAAATTTGTTCTGGTCTTAATTTTTGGCTATTTTGTGCTGCATAACACCTATACAGAGAGGTGACCGAGTGGTTGAAGGTGCACGCCTGGAAAGCGTGTGTGCGTGATAAGCGTACCGAGGGTTCGAATCCCTTCCTCTCTGCTTTTGAACAGTAAATAATATGCTGTTGCTTAGTCAACTTTAGTTTAAATATTTTTTTATTTGGGCGTTACCCCCACACTACAAAAGGGCAAAAATAGACACTATTTTTGCCCTTTTGTAGTGTGGGGGTCGGGCTTTGCGGGGCTCCGCTCTCGCTTCGGTACTCCTTGCGTCGCACAGCTCCTTACGTCGCTCCCCTCCAATCCCTAACGCGGTCGTCCTATGGCAATGTTGGTGTTGTAGGGGTGGGGGTAAAAAACAAATGTATACCAGCGTTTGAACAAACCAAACGTGCAAACGAAGCCCCGCGTTAGGGATTGTAAGGGGGCGAGGAATCGAGCCGTGCGCAGTGGAGCGCAGCACCGAAGCGAATGCGTAGCCCTGAAAAGCCCGACCCCCTAGCTCCCAATGGTAAAAAATAGCTATATTTTTTACCATTGGGGGCTAGGGGGAACGCCCAAATAAAAAAAAAGCACAATAGGTGTAACTTTTATCGCATTTACCCATGCTTTTAGGTGTTAAAACAAGCCACTCATGATTACAAATAAACAATGTACAACATTGCTACAACAATTACATGCTAAAAATATTAGAGCATTAGCACGCTGCATTTCTTTGGTAGAAAACGAGGTGGCAGGGTATCAGCAATTATTGCGCGGTTTGCAATTTTCGTCACAAAACACACCAGTTATTGGCATTACGGGCCCACCAGGAGCAGGTAAAAGCACTTTGGTGAATGCGTTGTTAAGCCATTTATTAAGTCAACAATGTCGTATTGCCATTATAGCAGTAGACCCCACCTCGCCATTTAACTACGGCGCTTTATTGGGCGACAGAATACGCTTAAACCAACACTATACTAATCCGAATGTGTATATCCGTTCGTTGGCAACTAGAGGTTCATTAGGCGGTTTAAGTGATAGGATTATGGAGGTAGTAGACGTGGTAAAAGCAGCAAAATTTGATTATATTTTTGTAGAAACCGTGGGAGTAGGGCAGTCGGAAGTGCAAATTGCAGGTTTGGCTGATACCACAGTAGTAGTACTAGTTCCAGAAGCTGGCGATGATATTCAAACCATGAAAGCGGGCCTAATGGAAATTGCTAATATTTTTGTTGTTAACAAAGCCGATAGAGCGGCGGCACAACGTTTTGTAAAAAATTTGCGTCAACTAGTACACGCCAAAACCTTTGATGGGTGGTCAATACCCGTATTAAAAACCATTGCCACACAACAAACAGGCATCGAAGCTTTAGTAACACACCTACATGAACATCAAAAAAGTAGGGTAAAGCACAAAAAAAGAACATGGCTACTTACCCAAAAAGCTTTACAAATTATTCAAAAACATAAAATGCGTGCGGTAAGTGCGGTAGACATTCGCTTAGCTATTGAGCAGGAGTTAAGTAAACAAGCAGTGTTTAATGTATATACATTTGTACAACAATGGTTGTAAATTTCCATTTTTTTATCTGATGGTTAAAAATTGTGCAGGGGGTTTTACTATACGCAACGGTATTACTACCTTTGTGTGCTTATTGCTGTATTTCTGGCAATAGCTCAACTTATCACTATATTATACCAACATAATGGAAGAATTAATTAGGATACTGTTTAAGTGGTTTAAACCTATTAGCTGGGTTTGTGCTATAGCTGCTATTGGCAGTATTGTTGTATCGCTAGTATTACCTGAGTATTTTACCTCAAATGTTACTTTTATTCCTATGAACCCGCACTTAATGGATAGAAGTACTATTTTTCAAACAGAAGCAGGCGGAGAACCAGTATATTTGTTTGGGGGAAAAGGCGAAATTAATAGGATTTTAACCTTAGCAGAATCACGTGAGTTGGAAACATATATTGTGACTAAATACAATTTGTATGACCACTATGAAATTGATAAAGATGACCCTTTAGCACCTTATGAAGTAAGTGAAGCCTTTAAAGATTATATCCGCGCAACTAAAACATCTAATAGCATGATTACCGTGTCGGTAATGGATAAGGATAAGCAATTGGCAGCAGATATAGCTAATGATATTTTAGTGAAGTTAGATGAGATGAACAAAAATTTAATGATGAGTAAAAAACGTAGTCTCACTAAAATGTATGAAGAAAAGGTGCAAGAAAGAGAGAAAGTAGTTACAGCTTTACGCGATAGCTTACATAATGTGTTACAAGCTAATCCAGACGATACGATTACCGCTAATTTAATGGATGTATTGATTGAACGAGCTGTACGACAATATGCATCGGTTAAGCGTATTTTTGATGAACATTTAACCGTAGTTAACCAAGAGTTTTCGAGCTTGTATGTAATTGAAACAGCCGTGCCTGCGGTAAAACGTACCAAGCCGGTACGCTCGTTAATTGTTATTAGCACTGTATTACTCAGCTTTTTGGCCATGCTCATGTTAGCCGTATTTATCGAAAAATTTAAGCATTTCGATTTGTCTGAGCCGAAGGCAGTTTAAGCACGCCGTTTTCTTTCTAAACTTCTAAGCATCGTTATTTTGCCAAGTTTCATACATTACTTTTTACAGCCACAGCGGGCTTTTATAGGTTTTGCCCTATTAACCATAGCCACGTTATTAGGTGCGTTTGTGTATAATAGTCCGTTTTTAATGGCTGTACCGTTTGCCATTTTAGGGGTATGCTTGTTTTTAGCCACCTTTCAACGAGCCTATCTGCTGCTCATGCTCATGCTACCATTGTCTATCGAGTTTGAAGTTGGTGCTGGTTTGGCTACCGATTTACCCACCGAACCTTTAATGGTTATGCTGATGATGGCCATTTTTTTCTACTACCTAGCCAATCCCAAGCGCTTTGACTGGAACTTTGCCAAGCATCCTATTATGCAGGCTTTGGGCATACATGTGCTATGGATAGCCCTATGTATCATTTACTCGCAAGTATTTATTGTATCATTGAAGTTTTTACTGGCTAAAACTTGGTATATTGCCACTTTTGTATTTGTAACAGCCTTATTTGTCAAGCAACAAAAAGATTTTAAAGCCATTTTTTGGTGTATTGTATTGCCTTTAATTGCCGTTATCATTCAAACGCTTATTCGCCACGCCGCCTACGATTTTGGATTTCAGGAGGCGAATAAAACGATGCAGCCATTTTTTCGTAATCACGTGAATTACGCGGTAATGTTAGCCTTGTTTTTTCCATTTGTATTACATGCAAGATATTGGTATAAAAAGGGAAGTATTGAACGTTTTTTTATTCATATAACCGCAGTTATTTTTTTAATAGGTATAGCACTTGCCTATACACGGGCCGCATATTTGTCGCTGTTATTAATGCCTATTGTAAGTGTTGTTATTCGCAAGCGCTTAATGAAACCGAGTTTAATATTAAGTGTATTCGTAAGCATAATAGGTATTGGATATATGAGTACCAATAATAACTATTTATACTTTGCACCTGATTACGAAACTACTATTTACCATACCGATTTGGATGACCACCTCAATGCTACTTTTGAGGGTAAAGATGTGTCGTCAATGGAACGTGTATATCGGTGGGTAGCTGCGGCGCGCATGAGTGTAGAGCATCCCGTGGTTGGTTTTGGGCCGGGCAATTTTCATCAGTTTTACAAAGCGTATACCGTTAGCGATTTTGAAACGTATGTGAGTGATAATGAAGAGCAATCGGGGGTGCATAACTACTTTTTAATGATGCTGGTAGAACAAGGTTTTATCGGGTTATTGGTTTTTATTGCATTTTTGTTGGTGCTGTTAATACATGCCGAACGTATTTATCATCGTGCTACTAAAACTATTGATAAACACTTTATTATGTGTTTGATTTATATAATTGCCATGATAACATTTAACTTATTACTTAGCGATTTAATTGAGGTAGATAAGATTGGGTCTTTGTTTTTTATGGCTATTGCTATATTGGTAAATTACGACTTGTACTTGTCTAAGCTCGCACAAAAGCCATCGGTGTTAGAATAATAAAAAAGGAAAGAAAAATAGTTAGTTTATTGACATAAAAATTAAGGTACTATGGCAATATTCACAAAAAAAATCAATGTTTTTATTTATTTTTGTAAGTTACAATCACCAAATTTAATTTAAATAGTAAAATTTTATGCGACATATTCCTCAAGTCGATTTAGCCGATTATTTATCGGGCGACGCGCAACGCAAACAAGACTTTGTTCAGAGATTAGGAAAAGCTTACGAAGATGTGGGGTTTGTAACCGTTAAAAATCATGGTATCCCCGAAAATTTGATTGACGATTTGTATGCTTTAGTAAAAAAGTTTTTTTACCAAGAGTCTACGGTGAAATCGAAATATGAAGTGGTGGGCTTGGCTGGCCAGCGTGGTTATACTTCTTTTGGCCGTGAACATGCTAAGGGTAGCGATGCACCTGACCTTAAAGAGTTTTACCAATGGGGGCAAACGGTTACTGGCGATGACCCTATTAAAAGTGAATATCCTAGCAATATTTATATTAATGAGCTGCCGCGTTTTAATCAGGTAATGGTAGAGGCATACAGGGCTTTTGAAAAGAGTGGACGTGCTTTGTTACAGGCTATTGCTGCGTATTTGGGCTTGCCCGAAAATTATTTTGATGGTAGTATTTATAATGGCAATAGTATTTTGCGTGCTATTCATTATCCGCCTATAACACACGAACCTAAAAATGCTATCCGTGCCGAACAGCATGAAGATATTAACTTAATTACCTTATTGGTAGGGGCTTCGGCCGAAGGTTTACAGGTATTACCTAAAAATAGCGATGAGTGGTTGCCAATTAATGCTGGTCCAGGTGAAATTGTGGTTAATGTGGGCGACATGTTGCAGCGTTTAACTAATAACCGCTTGCGTTCTACTACGCACCGTGTGGTTAATCCACCGCGCGAAAAGTGGCATACTTCACGTTTTTCTATCCCATTTTTCTTGCACCCACGTAGCGAAATGGATTTAACTTGTTTGGATTCTTGTATTTCAGATAGCTATCCTAAGGTGTATGAGCCTATCACAGCAGGTGAATATCTTGATGAGCGTTTACGTGAAATTGGTTTGAAAAAGTAAGCACTCAATAATTAATATTTTTTTTATTTGGGCGTTACCCCCACACAACAAAGCCGCAAAAATAGAGTCTATTTTTGCGGCTTTGTTGTGTGGGGGTCGGGCTTTGCGGGGCTCCGCGTTCGCTTCGGTGCTACGCTCCACTGCGCACAGCTCCTTGCGTCGCTCCCCTCCAATCCCTAACGCGGTCGTCCTGTGCATGTTTGTTGTGTTAGGTGCTTGTCACTCACAACCAAAATTGTCTAGCTTTCGTTTACAGTAATAGTACCAACGCTTTATATGTTTATGCACACTAATTATTGTTTTTACTGGGGCTTGCTAAGTGTGGTTTTAATAAGTATCAATGCTTGTTCTACACCATTTATACCTGATTGTACGTATGAATATATTCACATATCACATACAAGGGGAGCTAATGTAGTTCCGCAAACCATTGATGAGATAGCAGCAGAAATTAATTATGATAGGTATTATTTGCGCTTTTTAGGCGGCGACCTTAGCTATTTTTCTACTGCAGATACGGTAATATTAAACTACTTGCAAGAAACTTTTGATATTCAAAGCCAACAAACGCATTGGGCAGTAGGAAATCACGATTATAGTGATATTGAATTGCTAGAAACATATACGCAACGAAAAACGTATTATGCTAGCTATTATAAAGGCATTTCCATAGTAGTCCTCGACACAGAAATGAATGGGGATAATATTATTGGGGAACAACTAAATTTATTATCTGGGGTAATTGATACGCTTTCAGCAAGTAGTTACTTGTTGTTGTTGCACCACAAGCTAATATTTATGCCTAATAACGCCGAGTTAAAACACTTAACTAATGATGTGGCTAACGGGCCTTTGGGAGACTGCTCGTATTGTACTAAAGAAAATAATAATTTTTATACTCAGGTATATCCCTTACTAGAAACAGCTCAACTCGAAAAAAATATACAAGTATTGTGTATTGCTGGTGACCTTGGCCATAAAGTAAGTACATTTTCGCACCGTACACCAGAGGGAATTTACTTTCTTGCTTCAGGTATTCATGCCGAGCATAAAGGGAACAAGGCTTTGGTATTTTCGCATAATGTGCATAACCAAATACTAACTTGGGAGTTTATAGCTTTAGATAGTTTGTGTAGAAAGGAAGCGTAAATAAACATGTTTTGTGCTAACTAATACTACTACAAAAAAACTAAGATAGGACGACCGCGTTAGGGATTGTAGCCATGCGACGGTAGGAGCAGTGCGCAGTGGAACGCAGCACCGAAGCGAGAGCGTAGTGGCGCAAAGCCCGACCCC
>Ga0194023_1000187_pt1 | contig 10624 bp, 5 predicted proteins | sample IW6Sep16_MG_FD_140348 | JGI IMG/M metagenome (GOLD analysis project Ga0194023, IMG submission 140348) | Freshwater microbial communities from the Broadkill River, Lewes, Delaware, United States - IW6Sep16_MG | ecosystem: Environmental > Aquatic > Freshwater > River | place: USA: Delaware...
CACAAACTATTAGGAGAATACCTGGTTTACCATATGGAGAACAAAAAGCATTAACAGAACAACAACAGTCTTACCCATTACCTAAAACAGCAAGAGAATCTACTTTAAGACAAGCACAACAAGAAGGTATGCAAAGGCGTGGTATGAAACCACCTGCTATAGATGTATTTGCAGCAACACAAAGACCAAGTGAACCTGTTACATCAGGATTACCTTTTGGTCCTGGTATTACTCCACAGCCACAACAACAAGTATTGAAAGCTGAAGAAGTTAGAGATTTTATTTATAACAGTTGGCTGGAAACTGGAGATGATAGCCTACTAGAGTACATCTAATGGTTACACCTGAAGAAGCACAAAGGCTTAGTAATATAAATCAACAGAGTGCAAATATACCTGGCTCTGTATTAGTACAAGCAACTAAAACACAAGCAGATAAATCTTTTGTAGATGGTCTTACAGATTTTTTTAGTAAAGCTAAAGAAAAAACCTATGGTTCTATAAAAAATGCAGTCTTTGAACAATTTAATGTAAATCCTGATACAGGTGGATTTGCAGAGTTAGCACTTAAAGGTGGATTGTTAGGTGTTAGATCGTTGTATGAAAATGTTATTGCAGAACCTATTAGAACTATTGGATTAGTACAACAAGGTGCAACATTTTCTGAAGCATATAAAAAAGCACAGATAGAACCTTTTGCTTATTGGAGAGAAGCAAAAGAACGAGGAGAAAAGATTGATTTAGGAAATGCTTTATTTCAATCTACTGATCCTGAAAAAACAGATACTTATAAAGATTTAATTGATAGAGGTGCAGACCCAATTAAAGCAAGAGAGATAGCAATATCAAGATTAGGATTTAATGTTTTTGATAAAGTATTTGAACAAGAGAAAGTAGCACAGTTTGATGGAGATAGAGCAGCAGCATTAATAGCTAGAGGTAAAAGTCCACATATGACACCAGGTCGTGTGTTATTTAAACCATTAGAGTTTATTGCTGGTCCAGAAGATAGAGCATATGATTTTTACACAGGAATAATTGACTTAGGTCTTAACTTACTTGACCCTACTTTCTGGGCAGGTAAAGCTGTAAAAACTGTTAAAGCAGGTAGAAGTCTTTTAACTCTTACTGATGAAGGTGCAGACAGTCTTGGATTATTAAATGGTTTTGTAAGAAAATCTTTTAGTAAAACTTCTGCTAAACAATTTCTTGATAGCGAAGCAGGAGATGAGTTAGCAAAATTTTTATATAATAATAAAGATAAACCAGATGAAATATTGCTTAAATCTAATTTTAAATTAGTAAATCAATTTGCAATTAAAGATGAAGCATTGAGTGATGATTTTGCAAAATTTACAACAGAGTTATTTGATTTAGCAGATGGTTTAGATGAACAATCTGCAATAGCAGCAGTTAAAGGAATATTAAATGAAAAGATACTTGCTATTGGTACAGAAGGTGTAGTTCCTAAAGTACAGAAAGTAGGAACAATAAGAAGAAACATAGATGCTTACTTTGGACCATTATACGAAACAAGACTTAGTGCAAATAATCCAGATAAATTAATTGTTGAGTACACAAAGTTTTTACAGTTGCTTGATCCAAAACAAGAGTTTGTAAATCGTAGTCAAAGAATTAAAAATTTAATAACAGAAATAACAAAAAAAGAAGTAAGAAATCCTGCTGTTAGAGGCAAATTTATTATTAATCAAGTAATGGAAGATTTTGGTGATTTACAAAAAATAACTTTAAAACGATTTGAAGAAACAGGAAAACTTACAGATGATACAAGAGAGTTAATTAGAAATGTATTTTCTACTACTGGTGGAATACTTAAAGAACAAGAACAGTTAGATGAATTTTTACCAGTATTAAATAAATTTAAAGGTGTAGAAGATCAATTTACAAATTTATTTAAAAAAAGTAAATTAGTTGATGATTTAACAGAATCACAAATAGATGATTTAGGTAGTAATTTTGGTTCACGACCTGTACTTGAATCAGCATTAACACAAGACTTAAAATTACAAAAACCAAGTCAAGTTATTAAATTAACAAATAAATTAAACAATGGATTTAAAGGAAGATTTCAAGAAGTACAAAAAATTGTAGGTGGAGAAGCACTTGCAAGAGGATTAGATTTTTATGTAGGACAGTTGTTTAAACCAATAGTATTGCTTAGACCTGCTTGGACTGTAAGAGTTATACTAGAAGAACAATTAAGAGCTGTAGCAAATGGTGCGTTAGGTGTATTAGACCATCCAATAGGACTACTTGCTAGAATTTTTGATGACAACATTAAGGTAAGAGGAAGTTATGCAAAAGAAGGTTGGTTAGATACTGCAAACTTTAAATTAGGTATAAGTGAATCTTCTTCTGGACAAATAGGCAGACAAGTTACTAAAAACCAAAAAATTAAATTAAGTAATCAATTACAGTTTGATGAAGCATCTAAATCACAAAAACCTCAACAATGGGCAGAAGGTCAATGGAGAGTAATTAACTTACTTAGAACAGATACATTAAGCAAAAAGATTGCTGCAATAGAAATATCTGATAACCCATCACAAGGTTTTGCAGAATTAGCAAAATTATTAAAGACACCTGGCAATCAATATAGAGAAGCTATGATAAATCTCACAGCAGGTAAAACAAACATACTTAAAGTTTTAGATGGCAAAAGTGGTTTAACAGCAAAAGAATATGATGATGCTATTGATTGGTTTATATTAGGTATGCGTAATAACCTTAAAGGTTATTTATCTAAAGATGGAACTACTGTAAATCCTGATCTTTATAACTTAGTTATATCTGGAAAATTTAAAAATACAAAAGGTGCAGATGTTAGTTTAGATACAGCACGAAACATAGGAGTAAAACAATCTGATTTAGATTTATTAGAACAGAATGCTTTACCAGCAAAACAAGCAAAGTCTATACAACAAAAAGCAACAGCGTATGAACAATCTGCATTAAAAGAATATATAGACAAATATGGTGGTGTACTACCAGAAAATGTAGATTATAAAGTAAAAGACATAGAAGTTCCAACTGGATTTTATGATGTTGTAGTAGAAAATTTATTTAAGTTCTTTATGACAACTCCTACTAATGCTATGTCAAGAATACCTGTGTTTAAATCATCTTATTGGAAAAAATCAGAAGAACTTATTTCTGTTAGTTCTGAAGCAGTAAAAGAAAAAATAATCAAAGGTGCAGAAAAAGCAGGTTTAAATAAAAAAACTATTAACAGAATGAAAGCAACTAAATCAGCAGGTGATGCAGGTATTGATGATGCAGAACTTATAGAAGTTATGGCTAAAGGTTTTGGTGTAGAAACAACTAAAAAATTATTATACGATATAACACAAGAAAGAAGATTTTGGGAAGCAAGTCGTTGGTTGTTCCCATTCGGTAATGCGTATCAAGAAGTATTAACAACTTGGCTAGGTATTATGAAAAATAATCCTAATGTTATTGCAAGAACAGGAACTATATGGGATGGTGCAGCACAAGAAAATGATACATTTGGTCCAACAGGTAAAGGTATATTTTATAAAAATCCTATTAATGGACAAGTAGTATTTAATTATCCAGGCACAGGTTTATTGCAAGACTGGATGTTTAAAGATGCACCTAACAAAGATGTACGAGTTAATATGCCTGTGTATGCAGAAAGCATTAACATAGCTGCTGGATTACTTCCTGGTTTTGGTCCTGTTATACAAATTCCTGCTGCTTTTCTATTTAGAAATTTTCCTGAAGAAGGTTTAGTAAATAAAATATTATTTGGTGAGTTTCCACCACTTGATGTTAATAACAAAGATGAATGGACAAAAGCATTAGGACTTAAACCTGCTTGGGCTGATAAATTTATTCAGTTAATTTTTAACAAAGGTGAAAACGCACAAGGTGCTTATGGAAATACAGTTATTGATGTATATAAAGCATTATTGTATTCAGGTCAGATTGATGACAGTACAGAAGAAAAAGCTAAAGAAGGTATGCAAAAAGCAGTAGATACAGCAAAGCAAGTATTTTTGTTTAGAGCAGTATCACAGTTTTTAGGACCTGCTGGTGCAGCATCTCCAATATATGAAATCACAGATAAAAACTTTAATTACTTTATGTTTGAAACATTGGCTGATGAATATAGAAAAATTAAAGAAGCAAATAATTATGATGATGCTTTAGCTACTGAAATATTTGTTGATACATATGGATTAAATCCATTACCTCTAACAGTTGCTAAAACAGTAACTATAGAGAAAAGACCAACAACTATAGATGGTGCTAACTGGATGAAAGACAATATGGAGTTATATGACAAATATCCATTAGTTGCTTGGTATTTAGAACCACCACCATCTTATGCAGAATTTTCTTTTGATGCTTACAAAAAAGCATTATTAGAAGGTACAAGAGAATATAGAACTCCAGAACAATTCCAAATTGCTAAAAATAAATTACTTGGTTCAGTTGCGTTAGAGCAATACGAAAGACAAATTGGTATTATAGGTAATAACACAGCACCTGCTAAGGCACTTAGAGATGCTAAGAAAAAAGAATTAGAACAGAGATATTGGGGTTATGGACAACCAGGTATTGCTGGATCGCCAGTACAACCTTCTATTGATACACAAATAGAGCAATTAATAAAGATGACACAAGACCCAGAATTACAAAGTTTTGAAACAATACAAGCAGCAAAAAAATATTTAGAAATTAGACAACAAATTATAGACACATTAGTTGCTGCTGGTAAGTCAAAAACTATTTGGAAAACAAGTAAAGATTATGCTGGTGTAAGAGCTGCATTGAGAAGTGAAGCTACTAAACTTATACAGGGAACACCAAAGTTTGGTCCAATGTTTGATACTTTATTATCAAGAGAATTAGAACCAGAGTATGAAGATAATTTGCTAGTACAATTAGGAATAGGAAAATAATGACAGAAAAAGAAAAGTTTATATCTCAAATATTAGGATTAATAAAAGTTCCTATTGCTGGACAAAATCCAATAGTTCCAACAGAACAACAGATAGCAGATTTACAATCATCAGAAACATTACAAGATGCAATAAGTTTAGCTAATAATTATGGTTGGGGTGAATTTGTAGATCAATGGGCAATAAGTCAAGATTCATCACAACAAGATACAGTTGCACAAGCATTAAATCTTGCCTTACAAGGAAATCAAACTAATTACTTAGGTGTAGATGCAAACACAGTCATTAATTATGGTGGTATCGAAACAACCATTGGTGAATTTGGTGAAAACTTTTATGTTGATGGAGACCAAAATGCTATGGAAGCATTAATGCCAGATGAAATAAGAGAAATACAAGCTAATTTAATTAATGCAGGACTATTGGGTTCTAAAGTAAATAAACCATTTAGACCTGGTGTATGGGGTGTTAATGATAGAAAAGCTATGTATGAATTAATGTCAATAGCTAATCAAGATGGACAAGGCAGAGCAGAAAAAGGTTGGGAAACTATTTTACAAGTGTACCTTGATAATCCAATACAAGAACCAACACAAGTTGCATCATACTTACCACCTGATTACACAACTATTTCTAATAGTATTGATGGATTATTTGAACAAGAACTAGGTAGAAAACCTAAAGAATATGAATTAAAGTTATTAGCAGATACTTATTCAGCAAATGCAAAAAAAGCATATGAACAAAAAATAGCTTTAGAAACTCCAGTTGATGCAGATATAACACCAGAAACATTAGAGGATTATGGTAATCACACACAACCAGTTGTAGAAGAAGGGGTTACAGCAATAGACCCAAGTGCTAGAATGTTAAGTGTATTTGATGACATAACAGCAAAAGAACAAGAAAGGTTAGGTGCGAATCGTGATATTCAAGCCACTAATCGTATCATTCTTAATAGCATCACAGGTGCTCCAAGGTAGTATTATGGAAAACGATATGAACACATTTAGCAACGATACAAACCCTGCGTTAATAGATTTGTATTTAGAAGCATTAAAAATGCAAGAAAGTTCTGGTGATTATCAAGTATTACATACACCATCAGTAATAGAAGATGCGTACACAGGTAAGCCAGTTAGAGTACAAGGTCTAGGTGCTTATGGCATACTTGATATTAATTGGAAGAAATGGGCAAAAGAAGCAGGAATAGAAGGTGCAGATTGGCACGATCCAAAAGCACAAGATACAGTTTCAAGATTTAAAGTACAACAATATTTTAATAGATTTAATTCTTGGGATGCAGTATCAGTAGCTTGGTTTGCAGGTCCAAATAAAGCAAAAGACTTAGTAAACAATGGAACAATTAATTTTGATTTAACAGATGCAAATGGACAAAGCATAAAAGATTATGTAGATGAAATGAATACAAAAATTGCTGAAGAATTAATGACTATGGAAGTTCCTATAGAACCTATTACTTTACCTTCAACTGTTGCAGGTCCACCAACTCCACCTGTTATAGCAAAACAAAGAGATAACCAACAAGTCTTTGCAGCACAGATATTAGATGCTATGACTAAAGCAAATGCAGGTGGAATGAGACCAAGTTTTGAATCACAAGTTCCAGCAGAAGCAGGAGATTTTACAAATGAAATTTTAGAAACAAAAATACGCAGAGGTGAAATTAAGTAATGAAGTACAATCTTTTAGGGCAAAGAGGAGTAGCAGGAGAAAGAAATCCTGATCCTAATTTATCTGATGATGTCGCAACTTATATGTATGATTTTGCACCAGGACAAGGTGATAATAAAGGTGTTACTTCAACTAATAAACCAGTTGCTAAACAAGAAGTAGAAAAAAAGAAAATAGAAATTGCTGCTGAAAATCCACAATCATATATTGCTGGAAAAGAAATAACAATAGAACCACCTACTGCTGAAACACCTGTACCTAAAACAGTTACAGCACCATCATTAACTACTCAAAGCAAAAGCAAAGTAGTTGCGTTACAAAAAGAATTAGGTGTTACTGCTGATGGTATTATTGGACCACAAACTATTGCTGCTGCTAAAGAAAAAATTTCTAATTCAAAAACATATTCACAATTAGTAGGACTTTCAGAAAGATATGAATTAATACTTAATGTAGATAAATATAAAACACAAACAAAAGTAGTTTCTGCACCTGTAGAAAGAGAGACAAGAGTTAATCAAGAAAAAGTTGCAGAAGCAGTAGATTTATTTACTACAGCATTTTTTCCACCTACTGCTGTTGCAAAAGGAATAACAGGCGATCAAGAAATTACAGGAGTAGATAAACCAACATCAATAGATATTGCTGGTGAATGGGTAATGATTGATAGAGAAGGTTTTACTGTATTTAAAGATAAAGATATATTAAGGGGTGCTGAATCAGCAAAAGAGCCTAGGTGGTATAACACAAAAACTGGTAGGTCTATAGCAATAGTAGATAAAAATGGTAGACCAGTATTACCTGAATCTTTACCAGGTACACCTGTAGATAAAAGTATTATAAATCCAACATCATTAGGTAGGTGGGAATCAAGTTTTAATGATTATTTAAATAAAAACTTAATAAAGGATTTAAAAAGTGATAGTCCTAATATTGCAAGTATATTTTCTAATGTAGGTGTAACAAGACCTAATGATATAGATAAATTAGATGAAATAGGATTAAAAGGTTTAGCAAATGAATTAGGTATAGATATTAGAGAATATTTTACTAAACCTACTTATCAAGAAATACAAGCAGGAAAAAAACCTGAACTTATTAGAGATGAATTAGCTGCTGGACTAATTAACTATTTAACAGATCAAAAAGGTTACGAAGATTATGACCTAATTGCACACGAAGTTCCAGAGACTGAAGAAACATTAACTGTTGCAGAAGTTGCTGGTCCTGCTGAAATACAAGCAGAGCAATATCCTAAAGTTTTAATTAATGACCAAAATATATCATCAATAGTTAGAAATCCAACAGAAGAATATTATGCAAAGTTAGGTGGTTATTATAAACCATTACCAATAAATGAACTTGATCAAGCACCAGGAGTATTTGTTAATTTAGCTATTGACCAAGCAGGTAACTTAGTACAAGAAAATACTGCTACTGGTGAAAGTACAATCATTAAAACATTAACACCAAAAGAAAAAGGTACAGGAGAAGAAATAGAAAAAGCAGTACCACCACCAATAGAAACTGTAGAAACAGATGAAGGCGTAGTAACAGTTGGTTCTCCTACTGGAACAACTACTGGAACAACTACAGGAGTAACACAAGGTATTGCAGGTGGAACAGGTCAAATAGTAAATAGTGCATTTACAGAGTTTAATAATATACCAGAAAATGGTTTGCTATGGAATGTTGATGGTAACTTCTACATAGTGTATGAAGTACCTGGTTCACAAGGTGAATTGTACGAAGGTAATCCAATTTATATGGCATACGAACTTAAAGATAATGATGTATTTGCAGCAGGATTATTAACACAAGGTGAAACTGCACCACAACCTAATGCAATAATGAATAAATCATTCTTTGATTCTATTGCAATAGTTACAGGTAATACAGACCAACTCACAGCGTTAATAGATAATCCTTTTGCTAGTTTTGTAGAAACTGTAGGAGAGCAATCACAAGTAGCTCCTTGGATTACAGACCCAGAAATGATTGCATTAATAGCTGAAGCTGCTGTAGAAGGTAGAGAGATTAGTGATGCAGAATGGCAAACAACTAACTGGTATCAGACACATAATGAAAGTGAAAGAGAATGGTTAAGAACTTATTACTCTGATCCATCAACTGCAACACAACTTACAACAGATGCACAGATAGCAGTAGGTAACGCTTTACAAGCAGCAGGTGTATCTAACGCTCCAGAAGCATTAATTAACTGGGTTGCTGGTAAGTATGTATCTGGTGAATGGTCTCAAACATATACAACAGAACAAGTTGCATTATTTGCTGACCCATATGCTACAGGTAAAAGAGATGTACAGTTTGAAAACTATTTATCTTCTACTGCTTTAACTGGTGTAGATAGAACAACAGAGAGAGAAAGAGAAGTTAGAGAGTTGTATAGTAAATGGTTAGGACCTACTCTTGGTAAATTAACTGACCAAGAAACAGCAGAGATTGCAGGTAGATTACGAGATGACCCTGACTATGAAGATCAGTTAGTACAATCACTAAAGCAATCAAGACTTGCTGCGTTTAGTAATTACACTAATCCAGAATTAACTTATGAAGATATTGCAAGACCTTGGAGAAACTTAACAACTTCTGTATGGGGTCAGACAGCAGATGAAACACAAGGTTGGTGGCAGGAAATGGTTAAGTCTAATGACTTTGCTACTGCACAAAATACTTTAAGAGAAAAAGGTTTAGAACAAGATATTACACAAGTTACACAAGATGCAACACAAGCATTACAACAAGCACTAGGACAAGGCACAGTAAGCCAGACAGGAGTTAATGTATAATGGCAACATACGCTGAATTAGCACAGAGTTTATATCCTAATATGCCACCTGATATTCTTAGTTTGTTTGCTAGTGAATGGGCAAGAACAGGTGATCCACAAGTAGCTATTGCAGAAGTAAGAAGAAGTCCTGCTTATGAGATAGCATTTCCTGGTAATAAAAGACCAGATGGCACAGTTAAGTTTGATGAAGTAACTTATACAGGATTAAAAGAAAGTTATATAGGTACATTAGCAGAGTATGGTATTCCAAGAAATACATCAGTTGATTTACTAACAGATAGATTTACAGGATTAATTGAAGGTGAAGTATCTGCTAGAGAATTTGCACAGAGAGTTGATGCAGTATTTCAAGGTGTACAAGAAAACATACCAGAAGTACAAGCATTTTATAGAGATAACTTTGGTTTAGATTTAACACCTGAAGCTATCTTTGTTGGTGCATTAGACCCAACAGTAGGTGAAGAAATAGTTGCAGGTAGAATAACTACAGCACAAATTGGTGGTGAAGCAGCTAGAGCAGGATTTGAGATAACTGGTGAGTTTGCACAGAGATTACAAAGAGCTGGTATATCACAAGCACAAGCAAGACAGTTATTTACTGCTGCTGAAGCACAGTTACCAGAATTACAATCATTACAAATACAAAGAGGTGTTGCACCTGAAGAACAGATCGGCTTAGAACAGTTTACAGAAGCAGCAGTATTTCAAAGTCCTGAAGAATTAGAACAAATAGAAAGACTTAGAGCAGAACAAATATCAGAGTTTACACCTACGACAGGTGCTGCCAGGCGTGGTCGTAGAGTTACAGGAATCGTAGAAGAATAACACAATATATTGTGTATTAAATCCTTGACATACCAGATATAGTGGTATAATAAAATTATCGCATAGTGGTAGTCTGCGAATATAAATGGACTCTGCACTCTCCAGTTTATTCCTGGCGTATAAACTGCGTATTACAAATCGCCTAGTATCTGAATAGCCCAGAAGTGGCTGACAATTCTAGTTATTCTTAAATTTATTTATTTGTCGCCTATCGCATAATATTCCCAAGGATTATGTAGTTAGTAGAAAACTTGGTGTAGGAGAGAAAAAATGGAAAACGAAAATACAGTAGAAGAAATGCAAGACAATAATGCTATCAAGCAAATGCGTGAACGCATTAAAGA
>Ga0194023_1000190_pt1 | contig 10556 bp, 16 predicted proteins | sample IW6Sep16_MG_FD_140348 | JGI IMG/M metagenome (GOLD analysis project Ga0194023, IMG submission 140348) | Freshwater microbial communities from the Broadkill River, Lewes, Delaware, United States - IW6Sep16_MG | ecosystem: Environmental > Aquatic > Freshwater > River | place: USA: Delaware...
ATAGTGTAAATCTAATTTATTAAGCTTGGCTCGTTTTTCACATATTAATTCTGTGATATACTGAGCCGCACTTACTTCTTTACCGTTAGAATATTTAGACGGATATTTTTTATTAGCCATTTGGCCTATAGATGGAATTATTAAAGCGTTTTGATGGTGTTGTTGTGCTATTTTTTTTGAACTCATCGTTAACTTGAGAAGCACCTTCTGTCATAATGCTAACATTATTAGTTTTTTTGACAGAAGTATGTCTAATCATAAGGTCTTGACTTTTGCTTTTTTTCAACTGCGTTGGTTCTGGTGTTGCGTTGATTATACCGTCAACTATAGCTTCTGCAACTCCAAGTTCTAAAGCAATGTTAGAGATAGACATCTTCGTAGTTTCATATAAATATTTCACAGCGTACTCTATTTCTTTTGTTTTCTTTTTCGTTTTAGCCATCAAACCATCTCCCTTTCTGCATTGTTTAACCATGCTATGTTTTTGGTAGATAAAAAGTTTAAATATAAATCGAATACTTTTTGATTTACTTCTTTGAATTCGAATTCTTTTCTGCCTATTTTGGCTATAAACTTTTCATTTTTTCCTTCACTAAATAAACCGATTGGATTAAAAATCCTACCATATGTTCCTATTTTGATATAGAATTTATTGTTTCCATTTTTGTAAACTGATTTAGCTACTACTTTAGATGATTCTTTTTTGGCTTGTGGTTTATTTGATGAATCTATAAAATCGTGCTCACCAAGGATAGTATAAAATTGATATGTTGTGTCTTTTATTTCTTCTTGTTCTTTGTTTTTGTTTTGTACAAATATGCAATTTTCTGCCTTCATTTTTTAGGACTCCTTTTTTTCTTTATACCTTTAGATCCTGGCCAAGCTGTTTTTGGAGGTTTTTTGATCCTACTCATGCCAGACGGCAATGGTTTAGATTCCTCTTTATTTTCTTTATACGAATTATGTTTTTGATATAGTGAAATTTTTTGATCTTCACTCATTCTTTCAGAATTTCTTAAAGCCAAATCTCCGATAGTTTTTAATTCACTATCTGATTTTTTATCAGAAGCTGACTGAGTTAATACGTCTATATGATAGAGTCTGTGTGATTTTCTTTTACAGTTTGGACAAGATGGGGTAGGGTTATAATCCTTTATATAGGCAAATAACTCAAAATTTTGGCCGCAAGAATCACAACCGTAAGTATAATTAGGCATAATAAAATTCTGGTAAATATGTTTTCCATTCCAATGGGATATCTGTCTTTATCTTACGCAAATGATGGGCGACCGGCAAGTATTTTTGACTCTTGGTGGGTTTTATTGGAATATTTATTAATGGCATATTTGCTTGTTTTGGTGTTTTGTTGCCCTTTTTTCTATTACAAGACACACAAGCCGTAACTATATTTGTCCAACAAGTAGGAGACAGTTTCGTGTTGCTCCACACTGATCGCGGTATCACATGATCATATGTCAGATTATTGATCTCATATTGAATACCACAATATTGACAGGTATAGTTATCTCTCAGAAAAATATTTTTACGAGAAAAAATTAGAGTTTGATGACTTTGACGAAAGAATCTTTTAGTTCTTGCTACTGCTGGTATGGGATATTTTTTATTATTAACGCCATTAATATGGTCGTTCTTATAAAAGTCTATAATATCTATCCCATATTTAGGATTATGTTCATGACGCATGTGCCACATAACAGCTTTTTGCCAACATATAATAGATAATGGACTAAAATCAGCATTAAGCAATAAGCATCTTCTATTTTGATGTCTCATTTTCTATGTTTTCTAATCTAGACAAAATCTTACCAATAATAGGATTTCTGATAATGTCAGAGTTATGTAGTTCTGATACCCCTATACCTTCTATATCTCGTAAAGCAGAGATTAGCTGTATAAAACCGCCACGTAAATATCTTTGTAGATCCGATTGACTTACATCTCCGGTTAATACCATTTTACTATCATTGCCTATGCGTGTCAACAACATTTTCAATTGATCATATGATGCATTTTGACATTCGTCTGCTACTATAAACGCATTATGAAAATTGCGACCTCTCATCAAACCTAATGGAACGATCTCTATTTTATGTTGAGTTTTAAGAGTTCCATATTGACTCATCGGGATAAAGTATCCAATTTCATCTAGAATTGGCAACAGATAAGGATGCAATTTTTCTTCTGCTGTTCCGGGTAAATACCCTAACTTTTCCCCAGATTCCACAACTGGTCTGGTTATAATAATTTTATTAACTTTGTCTTCTAATAAGTATTCTAAAGCCATACCAACAGCAATATGCGTTTTACCACTACCAGCAACCCCTTGGCAAAAGGTAATAGTGCTTTCTGCAACAGTACGAACAAATTCGTTCTGATTAATTGTTCTTGGTTTTAGTCTGTTTTTATAAGCAAAGCCTAAAACGCTGGGAGCAATAGAATTTGTAGCATCTATAGTTTTTTTCTTTTTTTGTTTTCTCAAGTTTATACCTTTCGAAATAAAGTTAAATTAGACATGCACCACCAGCACAACTAACTTCCTCTATTCCGGCAGTATTATCCTCTGTTTCCACTAGTTGTGTATAATCAACCTTCTTGAATGTGTTGAATAGATCACAATAAAGCTTCCAATTATAAACATCTTTCATGCAATATGTTAGACGTCTAATGTCTCCATCAAAATATTTTCCAGCAAAATTTTTCATTTTGGTCACAAATTTAAGTTTAGACTCTGGATGATCTTTATGAGCTTGATTTAAAGTAACATAATCACAAGCGGCCCATAAATTATTATCAAAAGCATTTAGTGCTAATTCTATTAATCCAGAGCACCACAGCGCAGCATCTCCATATTCTTTAACAATTTCTCTACTAGTATAAACAGTAGTAAATGGTGCTTGTGGATAATCTTTATCTCCACTTTGTGGAATTAAACTAATACCAGCAAAATATTTACGATTGTCGTATATGTACTTTGTCACATCGTCCCACTCATCGGGTTTTACTGTTACTGTGTTACTAACATTATGACTTAAATAATCTTGTGTACATAAATGTTTATTTTTACCAGAATATACCCAATTCTTCTGGGCATCTTTAACAATGCTCAACATATCTACTGCTGGTAGTTGATTTTTTAATTTGGAACCATCAGGCACTTCAATAGGAAATTTAATAACTTCATCCGTATTATTTGCAGACCATCTTGATCTTTCACACGCTTGTGGATTATAATTCTTAAAGTGTTGGAATGGTGCTTCTAAAACATTGGCCTGTACGTGTCTTATATAGCGTTTAGCATGATGTGGGTGAATACCGGAAGATGTACCAAGCATACTACTACTAGTGCCTTCTGGTTTTAAGCAAGTAACTCTGGCTGCCTGATTTATATTAATCTTTTTAGCCATTTCTTTGTTTGTTTCAACTGCTACCTTAGCGCCCGCCTTTAGTACTTTTTCTGATAATACCAAATCGTGTTTTTCCATAATACCAGTTAAAGACACCCCTAACAAAGCTTCTCTAGCAAAGATCTTACAACTGATATCCCCTAGATAATCTAGTTTAGTAAATCCGGCCTGTAGTGTTCCAATAATAGCAGCTGCTTTACAACGATCATAAAAGTCTTGCTCATCTTCAATTGAAGAGCAATTAATTGTTGTTAAATTACATCCCTGCCATCCACTTTTGCCGCTTTCTTCATCAACTGGCCACATCCCTACCTCTACGCAAGGGTTGAAAGTCATTTCTGTAGAATCACTCCAAATGAATCCTGGTTCGCCAAATTCTTTGACACTTTCCATCAATTTTGAGAATTCTTCGAAAGTTGTTTCGTTCTTCAATAAGAGTGCGGAATTATTGCTTCTTGCTCTTTGTGGATTTTCAATATACCAATTGCCTGTTTTAGCCTTGGCCATTTCTTCATCATCAGCACTAAATAATGCTAAACTAGCAGATCTTCTAACACCACCACTTAATACAGCATCACTACTGTGCATAACAATATCATAAGCGTCAATTGGTCTTAATTTTTTTTGACCATTTGCTATACAACGATCTAATAAAACTCTTATTTTTTCTAATCCTTTTGCTAATGGTTCAAAACCTGGGGCTTTGCCAACGCCAGAACTTAGATCTGATCCTTGTGGTCTAATATTACTATAATCAAATAAAATATGGCAATTCTTATATTGCTTAAATTCTTCTACCGGTTTACTAAAATAGCTGCTTAACAAAACACCAAGAGCATCCGCCCATCCTTCAATACTATCTTCAATAACATAGATAGTTCCTTGGTCTGCTGGAGGATTGTGTTCTAGTGTTGGTAGTTTAGCAACGTGATGTTTTTGAACCGAGAATCCTGTTCCACTACCACATAAAAGCAACCAAAAACATTCTTGAAAAAATCTTAATCTATCACAATACGAACTTGTGCAATTATAAATCTTTGCGTGTCTTTTTAAGATTGGTTCTCCGCCGAACTGTAAACCTCTTTGGCTACCAAGAACCTTTTTCTTGTACATCATATCGTATGCCCAATTAATATCTTCTGATATGTTCTTATCAGCATACATAGTATGCATCATATTTTTAACTCGCTCTACGGCCTCTTTCCAAGTTTCTCTGCGCTTTTTATCTTCTAGCCAGCGAGCATATTTACTAACAAATGTATAATTTTGAAGTTCTTGAAGCGCAGACATATTATCTCCTTGAGACAGAATAATTATGAAATAAATTTAAAAAACCCAGTATTACTAATCCTTGAAAAGTCTTTTGTTGCATATCTATATTTCCAGTAATACTTTGATAGATATAACTCATCAATATAATGTAAAAACTAATATTATATATCATATTACACCACACAATTGTTTCAGCCATGAAAGATTTGGTTCGATATACTGAATATCTACGCCACTCATTTGTACAAAAACATTAAATCTTTCTTGTGCTGATTCATCAAACAAATGTGTACCGTGATTTTTACACATTATAATTTTTGTAACACCTTCTTGCCACAACGCCATAACACAATCGTTACAGCATTGACCGGTAACATACGCTATCCCATTTTCTGGTCTAATAATACAATTCGATAAGGCGTTACGTTCAGCATGTATCATCCAAGGATATTTATCTGGTCTAGTATTTGGTAAAAGCTTATCATCTAGACCACGAGGAAAACCATTATATCCTAATCCTAGTATACGATTATTTTTATCCGTAATAACACAACCGTGTTGAGTTTGTGCGTCGTGACTTCGTTGAGATACAACTTTAGCCAGTCCTAAAAAATAATCTGTCCAGTTTGGTCTTAGCATAATGCTATATTATAGCACTATGTTAGGGTGTGTCAAGTGTTTTTTATAACCTTGTTGTATAGAACTAAACTCAGTACTCCACCAGCGATACCCATTATTAATCCCGATGGACTGATACTCTCATAACTGCCCAAGAGATATAGTATTGCTCCACCCATATATGAACCAGCAACACCTATAGCTATTGTTTGAAAAAATCCCATTCTTTCTTCGCCGGGGACTATAGACTTAGCTATACTACCAACAAATAATCCATATACGCACCATACTAAAATATTAAACATTTGCTGCCTCCACTAAAGTTATAACTTCATCATCCTTGAGATTTTCTCCTGTATCTAGAAACGCATTTAATAATTGCAAACCATATTGTTCATATTGTTCTTTACTCATTTTTTGTCGTATTAATTTTTTAATTCTCATCTTTGTAAACCAGCCTCTTTTGATAGAATAAGATCTGATTTCTGCTCCATATAAATTGTATTTATCTTGAGTCGAGTAGGTTCCTGAAAGCTTGTTTTTATTACACTCTTGTAAAACCCTTATAAGAGTGAGAGTTATGCTTATAATCATCAATATAGCTATAACACTACCGAAATTTTCTTCTTCTGGTATATTTGATAATTTTCTTATTCTTTCAGCTAAACTCTTTAGTTTTTCATTCATTTTTTATATACCTTAGTATTACACTCTGGTTTTATTACAACAGGAGGATGAGTAACTTCTTCTGGTTCGCTCTTAGTATCTGCTTCACAATATCCGCAATCTACCATTTTTATTCCATCACCACTTAAATATTTACCCTTTCCTTTGCATACTGGGCAATCTTTGCGTGGATATTTTTTTTCTTTATCAATATGTTTAGCTTTTATGATACCAGCCACAAGAGTTACTGCTCCTGTGGTTGAGCCATTATATCCATAATCTGATGTAAATAGAACTGAACCAATCAAAAGAACAACAAATAATTTATTCATCTTTTTTTCTCCATCTTGGTTTCCATCTACGATCTGGTTTTGGATTATCGATTTCTTCAACACTTTTAGGTGATAGAATTTTTATTACACCTAATATAAAACTGGCAATTATACTTAATAGTCTATTGAGTGCAATTTTATCTAATAGTTTCATAAATAATCCTCAAAACCATAAGAAGGAAGTTTTTGAACAGGAAAACCATCAAATTGACTAAACGCATAGGCGCCGTTTTGTTTAAGCATCCCTGCTGCGGTATCCGCATGAATTAAAAATGAACCGTCTGGTATTTTACCCCATTCTGGATGACCCCCATCATTCCATTTACCCCAACTATTTTGAACCAAAAATGCTGGTTCACTACCAGTATCATCACAGGCTATCCAGGCCATTGCATGAGCCCAACTACCACTTACTTTTGCAAATCCTTTGTTATCTCTTTTGTTACTAAATCCATAACTAGAACAAACAGACAAACCATAACCATTAGCTAAAGCATCTCTGGCTTCTTCGATAGTTCTAATTAAACTTACTGTTTTAATTTGATGGTCATTAGCTAAATCTATTACAGGATCGGGCAAGCCTCGTGATCCCCAACTAGCACCAACATTTCCATTATATTTACTTAGATCAACAATTCCTTTATAGTTTTTTCTGACTAAAATTCCGCCACTTTGACTAACAAACGTAGCCGCTCTAGAGCAACTCATCCCTTGGCCACCATGACCTCTTGCTCCGTAAATAGCTTCTGTAGCACCTCTCGCTAACCAAGCCTCTCTATCTCTATGAACATCTATTTCTACAGCTCTAGAAACATCACAAGCGTTTCTTGTTGCATGACTAACACAATCTCCAGTTGTTTGTCTTTCATTATATGGATTCTTATCAAACTTTAATACGCTTTTGTATGGCACACTAAGCTTGCCTTTGCCGCTATTTTTAATTCTTTTAGCGCCATCGGCGAAGTAAGCATATTTTGAAGTTTCTAATAGTTCATCAAATATATGCTGTTCCCATAGGCATCCTGAGAAACCCTTGCGATAATTATTGTACAAATCATTTGGAGAGAATCTTGGCATATTATTTACTTCCTTCTAAACAAGCCCACGATAAAGCCATAAAGGCTTTTATTGCTTTGCCTCTTAGATCTTTGTCTAAAGGTACTATATCATCACCAATTTCGCTTATAATAACAGCATTTGTTGCTTCTGATAGGCCATCATATTTATCTTTTATACTCATTTGCAACATTAAACCAGATAAAGAATTGGCTTGTCTAACTTCTTCAGTTGTTTTGACAACTTCGTTTTCACCATCTAGTCTGATCAATACTGCCAAATCTGAATACAACTCCGATAATCTCTTGCCGTCTTGTTTTCTATCAGAAGGCCCAGCTTTTAACGCATCTATAACCAATTGACATTTTTCTTTTAATTCTTTGTCTTCGGGAGGAGTTACGACAACAATAGTAGTATCTACCGGTTTCGGATTATTGATGGGTAAATTAATATTTGGTCTAACTAAACCAATAAGTAATAATATTCCGCCTATAACTAGTAATACTTTATTATTCATACTTTTTCCTCACCACAAATTGTTGGACTTAGATATGGAAACATTTGATCAGCGACTTTTACAGCTTCTTCGCACCCACTTTTTACAGCCAAATCTCGTGTTTGCTTCCAAGAAGCAACTAATTCAAAAAATATATCATTACTTTCTGGAGCTACAAGGGTTGGTTTTGGTGTTTCAACCATATTATTTTTACCAATAGCATTAAGAGCTTTAGTTGTTAGATCCGACCATAATTTTTGTATTGGACTAAGTTTATCTTTAAATAAAACCCACAATATAACGCCTATGCCAGCATATAAGGCTAGGTCAATCGGCTTTAGTGATGAGGAAAATTCTTCAAAACTTTGAGCATAGTCTAACATTTAAATTGTTCCTTTCTTAAGAAAAACACCGGTTTCTCTGAAAATGGTTACTGTTGCATCTATAGAAGCTGAAACCATAATCATGAGAATTTTTTTTATGTACTTATGTATAATAGGCTCCACCAACGATGGAACAAACGGAATATCTACAACTAGAAAAGCCTTATCATAGAAATTATTAATATATTCTATTGCAATATCTTTTTTAGCTTTGCCCTCTAAATCCTTAGCAACTGTTTCAATTATCTGAACTGTGCTTGCGGTTACGAGCTGTAGACTTTTCCACGCTTCGTTTAGTGCTACTCTTTTTACGTTTTGTAGATTTTCTTTTAGTTGTTGATGAACCTTTTCTGCTTGGTTTAGTATTAGTTCTTTTACTGTCATTATTAGTCTCCTCTTTTTTGATTAGTTCCAAATGTTCGGTTTCAGCTATTTTTTTAACTTCGCTTCTGCCCCTTATATATCTTGCTAAAATAAACACTTGTCCGCTTATTAGTATAACACTTTCTACAGCATGAGATACAATAGTTATTAATTCTTCTTTTTGGTCATTTTCTTTAAGAATACCTGTTAAGTATAGACCACTAAATATAAAACTTACTAATGTAAACCAGAACTCGCTCGTGCGATATCCAGCTTTTATTTTCATGCTACATCTCCACCGTCAGCGCCGCCTCCATAATAATAACTTGGATCGTCAAAACGATTATCGTATTTGGATTCGATCTCAGATAATAATGGAGTATTTTTTACATATTGATTATATGTATCATTTACTGAAAATCCAGTTACTTTGCACTGAACTAAAAGTGTGCCATTTTTAATTGGGTTGGAACCTATAGCTAGCGTAATATCATTGGCCATAATTTTTTCCTTATGTTAAAAGATTATAGTATATATTTAATACACCACTAAAATCCACCAGTAACACTTATTATCCACCCCCTGCTTCTCATGGCTGTTATGGCCGCTTGTCCCACGGCTGAAGGTGCTGATCCGCCGCTTTGATTAAAAGTACCATTACTAGTGCCATTGCTGTTAATACTTACAAGAATATTATCAATACTTGTTGATGATAATAAGGTATTGCTAAAAGCATTTGTAAAATTAACAGCATTACATCCATTAAAAAAATTGGCTGGAAAATTAGTTAGCTTTAAGCATCCGTTCCATGCTTGGTTAAAGGTTGTGCTTTTTCTAATATCTAATAGAGGAAATGATGTAATTTCTCTTAGATTAGACCATGTTCGACTAAAAGTTGTACCGTTACTTGTGTCTAAAACTGGAAAATTTGTTAAATTAGTACAGCCTAGCCACGTTTGATTAAAATTTGTTACATTTGTTGTTACTATTTGCGGAAAAGATGTTAATCCGATACAATTAGCCCAAGATCTAGTTAGATTTACCACATTAGGAATAACTATTAATGGAAAACTGGTTAAACTAAGACAGTTTTGCCAAGCGTTTTCCAAAGTTGTTGCGTTACTAAAGTCTAATAATGGAAAACTGGATAATGAGGCACAATCACCCCAGGTTGTAGTAAAATCTTGTCCACTACTAGTATCTATACTTGGGAAAGTAAGTAGTTTAGAACAATTGGCCCAACTTAAACTAAAATTTGTAACATTGCTAGTATTTAATAAAGGAAACGACGTTAATCCAGAACAACCATTCCAAGTGCCTATCAAACTTGTGGCACTACTGGTGTCGATTAATGGAAATTCTATTATCTCTGACCATGATCTCCAATAATTTGAAAAAGCTGTTATTGTTTCATAGTTATTTCCAGCATTTAATATGTTTCTTACATAAGATATTAGGGTATTAATATCAGTCTCGCTCGCTGTAGAATCAATAATAATTTGACCAAAAATCGAATTGTCTGGCATATATTGATTACTGTGTCTACCAACAATATATGTTCCTGCTGGTATGGAAACAGCATATGCTGCTGTGCCTCCTGTGGTTCCTAAAATCATAATTCCATTAATAGTTGTTGGAAATATAACGAATAATTTATCCGAACTACCGAACGCAACTCTTTTATATGGCGTAGTTATATATCTCGGCTGATCGGCTACAACCGATTGAGAAGCATGATAATCATTGCCACTAATGTCCAACCATTGCTCCACATTAGAAGTACCAGAAGTGGTAACTATAGTATTTGTTCTAGGCTCTAACCATAAAATGGTATCGTCTTTTTTTTTACAAATTAGTAGACTATTATTTTTTATAAAAGTATTCATAAATGAATCAGATGGCGGCTCCGATTGCTGTGATGAGGGCCGAGACGCGGGTGTCCAGC
>Ga0194023_1000192_pt1 | contig 10527 bp, 8 predicted proteins | sample IW6Sep16_MG_FD_140348 | JGI IMG/M metagenome (GOLD analysis project Ga0194023, IMG submission 140348) | Freshwater microbial communities from the Broadkill River, Lewes, Delaware, United States - IW6Sep16_MG | ecosystem: Environmental > Aquatic > Freshwater > River | place: USA: Delaware...
AAATTTATTGTGGAATACGGTGTTTATTCGTAGTTATTCAGCCAAAAAATTACACGCTCTAGCTGTGTCCACTTATCACCCGAAAAATAATAGGAAGGGTAATACTCACGACTCTTACGGTCATAAAAGTAGTATTTATAACCAAAATAGGTCTGGTCTTCAATTTTTTTAGTACTTGCATTAAATACCTTTTTTTTGCCTAAAAATACTTCTCTTCTTAAAATATATCTAAACTCTTCTTTATCAGGGTATTCACTGCGCACCTTACTAGGCGACACTGTGAAGTATTGTAAGGTACACTGTTTAAAAAGTGCATCTAATTTTAAATTATCTTTATCCATATGCCCATTTTCGGCACTAATAAAAGCAATTTTATCGTCTTCATAACGTTCATCTACTTCGTCAAATGTTTCTTCGGGGTCTTGATAATTAAAGCGTTCTATTAAAATAGTAGTACTTTTAATATCTTCTGGTATCCATGTTTGCGCCGAAACAGATACATAAAAGCACAGGGTTAGTAAAGCAATAACTGATTTTAAAGTCATAGTAATGAGTTTAAATTTTGTGATGGGTGATTTTATACAATTAGTTGTTTTGTGCATTTTTTTCTTTTGGGCGTTACCCCTACTGCCCAAACTGCAAAAAATACCTATTTTTTGCAGTTCTGGGCAGTAGGGGTCGGGCTTTGCGGGGCTCCGCGTTCGCTTCGGTGCTGCGCTCCACTGCGCACAGCTCCTATCGTCGCTCCCCTCCAATCCCTAACGCGGTCGTCCTGTCTAACATTTTTGCTTTTAACAAAGGCTTTGTACAATAAATATATGCAACTACCCAAACTATTATTGCATAAATAACATGTTGTGCCTATCACTATTGGTAGTATAGCGCACAACTGTCATGTTAATAAACAAGTTCAGCTTTTATTGTGTTCCAATTAAGTGCTTGTACAATAACTTTTACGTGCTTATTTTTATTGTTGACTATATTAAAGCTAGCTTGTTTAGGGCAAAAGCTATTTTTGTTTGATGTTGTGTAGACAAATAAGTTTAAAAAGTAATCGAATTTGAATGGATACTAAATATTAATACTAATGGGATGTTATAGTGTTGTTGATAAGAAAGTGAGTATTATAGGCCGCTTTTAAAATAACAGTGGTTTACTGTTTTTTGGCAAGAAAAAACAACTAACATCAATTGTCTATAACGACAAAATTGTTGATGGTTTGCCCGCGTTAGGGATTGGAGGGGAGCGACGATAGGAGCTGTGCGCAGTGGAGCGCAGCACCGAAGCGAACGCGGAGCCCCGCAAAGCCCGACCCCCATAAGACATAACTGTAAAAAATAGCCCTCTATTTTTTGCAGTTTGGCTTGTGGGGGTAACGCCCAAATTAAAATTTTAATTAAATTGCTTAAAAAAAGCTTGCTTATTACAATGTTTGCACACGACAAAGTAGGTATTTAGATGGGTGTTTGGTGTTGTGGGATTGGTAATTTTTGGTTGCGCGAACAAATTTGTATGTAAAAGTTTGTAACTTGATGAATGGAGTAGTTACTTTATTATTGTTATTGCTATCTCATTTTAAACCGCTACCAATGAAAACTTATCTGCCTCAACATTTGCTGTTAATAATGTGCTTGTTTGCGTGCATTAGTGCTTGTACCAAGTATGAACACGTTACCATTCCCGATAACGAGTCGCCCTACTATGATGAGATTCCAACTTTGTTAATAGAAAACTATGTAAATAAGGTATTTATAGATTTGGTAGGACGCGAACCAACAGATATTGAAATGGCTACCGAAGTGCAAGCTTTGCGCGATGCTGATATTAGTGTAACATCACGTAGTGCTTTGGTAACTAAACTGCAAACTAGTAACACATTTGTGCAAGGTGACTCCTCTTATCGAAGGGCATATTACCACTGGTTATATGCTAGCGCCAAAGCTCATTTAATAGAAGGTGCCTCTGAAGCAGAAATTCAAGAAGCAGTTGGGCCAATACGCAATGCTAAATCAACAATGGATTTACTATTTAATATGCAAGGTTTTTTCACTCCTGAAGAACAAGAACAATACGACAAATTGTGTGCAATTATTGACCGTGTTGACCGCCTAATTAGCGCAGAGCTTGAATATTACCACGATTCTATTGGCATTGACGAAATGATGCGCCGTATGATAGATAATATGGTTTATGATGACATTAATATGAATGCTTTTAACTTTATTAATGCTACTTTCGATAACCTATTTTATCGTTTTCCTACCAACGAAGAGTTTATGCATGCCTATACCATGGTTGAACACAGTGATACAAGTACTTTGTTTAATACTATGGCCTACGATAAAAATTCATATATTTCTCTTATTGTAGCGTCTAAAGAATTTTATGAGGGTGTTATTATTTGGGTATACAAAAGTTTATTGGCGCGAGACCCTAGCACACAAGAAGTATATACAGCCTACCAAGATTTTTCTGAAACACTTAATGTGCAAAAGCTACAACTAGATATTATGATAGGAAATGAATATGCTAACTTTTACTAAAACAAAAGCATTTGTTGTTCTGTATTAATATCATTCAAATAATTATTTATAAGTTTTGGACAAGCATATAAATGTAAGGCATTAAGCGGAACGCTAAATAGAGACTCTTGCTTTGTTATAGTGCTACTGGGGTATTGTGCCGTAAAAAAGCGGGCATAAATAGTTTGATGTGTAAGCTGTTGTTTATACATCTTGGAAACCCCTTTAATAACCAGTTGACTATCAAATAATTGTTTCTTAACGATGTAATTTTGTAAGCTATTTATGTCTAATAGTTCTTGCGTTTCAATAAGCGGAAAATCGTGTAAATTTTGCCAAATATCTTTGTCTGTGCGTTGCCTCAATAAAATTGTAGGCACTTCTTTTTTTGGAAGATACACAAGCAAATAATTAAAAAAGCGGCTGCGTTTTTTGAGGCGTTTACTTTTTACAGGTAACTTACTAACCTTATTTTGGCTAAAAGCCACGCAAGTATTTTTTAACGGACAAGTGCCGCAAGCCACTTTTTTAGGTACACATTGTAAAGAACCGAAATCCATAACAGCTTGGTTAAAATCGGCTGCATAATGTGGAGGTAATAACTGTTGAGCTAGCACAGCAAAATCTTTTTTACCTTTAGTACTATCAATAGGAGTACTTATACCAAAATACCTACTTAATACTCTATACATATTACCATCAACAGCGGCATGCGGCAAGTCAAACGCAAAAGAAGCAATGGCTGCTGCTGTGTAAGGGCCTACACCTTTTAATGCTTTAATCGCTTTAAAAGTATTAGGAAAAACACCATTTAACTCTTTGGTAATATACTTAGCAGCCGTATGCATGTTTCTAGCTCTTGAATAATAACCTAATCCCTCCCACATATGCATTACTTCATCAGAAGAAGCTGCTGCTAAATCTTGCACAGTTGGATAAGCTTGTACAAACTTTTGGTAATAAGGCAAGCCTTGTTGCACACGTGTTTGCTGTAAAATTATTTCAGATAACCATATTTTATAGGGGTCTTTTGTTGTCTTCCAAGGTAAAGAACGCTGGTGTACTTTCCACCATTGCAGCAGCTTTTGAGTAAATAAATGCATGTGCTAGTATTGCTTTATTGAGTGTGCAAATAAGATAATAGAAATGTGCAAGTAAGTTGGCTTATACGCCCATATCTTCTACTGCAAATTGGGTATCGTGTAATTTGCGGTAATGACCATCAAAGGCTAATAACTCGGCATGTGTACCTATTTCTACGATTTCACCTTTTTCTAATACCATTATTTTATGCGCTTTTCTAATGGTTGATAAACGGTGGGCAATAATTATAGCCGTTCGGTTAGCTACCAAACGATCAATGGCCTTTTGTACCATTTGTTCCGTTTCTGTATCAATAGATGAAGTTGCTTCGTCTAAAATTAAAATTTTAGGGTCAAACACCAAAGCTCGAATAAAAGAAATAAGCTGCCTTTGTCCCATTGACAAGGTTGCTCCGCGCTCCATTACATTGTAATTGTATCCGTTAGGTAGCTGCTCAATAAACTGATGTGCGCCTACAATTTTAGCTGCTTCTAGCACACGCTTTTCAGCTATTTCAGGGTTTCGCAAAGTAATATTATCGTATATCGACCCCGAAAATAAAAACACATCTTGTAATACCAATCCTATATTTCCGCGCAATGTTTCAAGGCTATAATCATTTACATTTACGCCATCAATACAAATACAGCCCTGTTGAATATCATAAAAACGCGACAAAATATTGATAATACTCGATTTTCCTGCGCCTGTTGCACCTACTATAGCTAAGGTTTTTCCTTGTTCAAGTTCAAAGCTTATATCTTTTAGTACAAAATCTACTTCGTTGTAAGCAAACCACACCTTTTCAAAGCTAATACGTCCCTGCAATTTATGTGATGATGTACCAATATTTTCAATCCGTTCATCACGGTCTAAAATGCTAAAAACCCGTTCGCTAGCTACCAAACCCATTTGCAAGGTATTAAACTTATCGGCAAGCATACGTATAGGACGAAACAAGCGGTTCATATACATAATAAAAGCAACTAAAACACCTAATGAAGTAGTATGATTTAATACCGAATTAGAACCATACCACACGAGTAATCCCAAAGCGCTGGCTGTAATAATTTCTACCACAGGAAAAAATATAGAATAGTACCAAATAGACTGGACATGTGCTTGTTTGTGCGCATTATTTATTTGTTCAAATTTGCGCATTTCTTGTGCCTCAGCACTAAAAATTTGCACCACACTCATGCCTGTAATATGTTCTTGCAAAAAAGCGTTAAGCCGCGAAACCTGCGTACGTACCTCTTGAAATGATGCTTTCACTGCTTCTTTAAACAAATAAGTAGCGTACAATAAAAATGGCAAAGGAATTAAACAAACCAAAGCTAGCTGCCAATCAGTATAAAACATGATGCCCAAAATGGTCAAAATTCCTAAAATATCAGCAATAATCGTGATTAAACCTTGTGAAAAAATACTGTTAATTGTTTCTACATCATTAATGGCTCGCGTGGTAGCTGTACCTAGAGGAGTGGTATCAAAAAAACGTAGTCGGAAACGCACAATATGTTCAAAAACACGCACACGCAACTGCTTTATTACCGACTGCCCAAGCCAATTGGCTGTATAAATAAAGCTGTAACGACAAGAAGCTTCTATCACCAAAACAATTAAAAGTAGTAGTAACATGAACTGTAAACCTGCCCCGTCATTAAGCATAATATATTGGTCTATAGCTATTTGTATAAGATACGGACGAATTGGGGAAAGCATTGCTAAAATAATAGCTAATGCTAATGCGCCAACAAATGCCCGTTTAAATGGCTTTGCTAAAGCTAGCACTCGTACAAATAAGTCCCAATCTAAAATATTGCCTGTTTTTTGCGACATGCGGCATACAGTTTTACAGTGAGGTAGGTGGCTTAAATACAACAGAATTTACCAATAAAATGCTATTGTTTTATGTTAATAAGCGTTTTTATTATTTTTATTTGGGCGTTACCCCCACAAGCCAAACCGCAAAAAATTACCATTTTTTACAGTTGTGTCTTGTGGGGGTCGGGCTTTGCGGGGCTCCGCGTTCGCTTCGGTGCTGCGCTCCACTGCGCACAGCTCCTATCGTCGCTCCCCTCCAATCCCTAACGCAGTAAACCTAAGGTTGTTATTTCACCCAAACACAGCGTTTTAAAGTAAACAACCAACAAGTACAACGCCACAATTACTTAATTTGTTCAAGAATCCAATCGGCGCGAACATCAACGGTTTGCATGGTAATATTAGCTCCTATAGAATCCATTGTTAAGGCCCGAACAATATTATTTTCTTTAGGAATTGGCACGAAACCTACTGCCCAACGGTTAAGATTATACTTTCGGGCACCCAAAGCATTGCCATTAAGACTATTATGTCTAGTTTTTAATATTTTAGCGGTATCACTAGCATATTCTCCTTTTTCAAAAGTAAGTTGCTGTTTAGTTAAATCAACTTCTTGTTCAGTATATCCCTGCGAAGCTACCCAAGCTTCGGCTACTTTAATTACTTGCTCTTTGGTTAACGTTTTGCCATCAGTTACCACTTCTACATTGTCTTTGGGAGCTTCTATTGTATCATCAAAAGCATCACTAACTTTATTGTCAGAAGTATTATTGGTACAAGAATAAAAAAGGCAGCTCGCACATAAAACTAAACAACTTACATACATGTAATAACGTGTCATAAACTTATAGGATTTTGGTAGTTAACGAATATTACTCATTATTAAATAACGCTTAATGTAGCTCTTTTATATTGAAAAAACACATTAGGCTTTAAATTTTTGTGATAACTTAACCACTAATACCAGTAGTCCCTTATGCTTGCTTTATAACGCTAAACACTTAGCCGTAGTTTGTATCAAGTTCCAGACTTCTGTTACATGCTGTTGATTTACATAGGTTTGTCCAATTACTACCCTAATTACATACATCCCATTAATTTTAGTGTGGGTAAGATACACCTTCCCAGATTGATTAAGCGCTGTTAGAAAACGCTTATTTAATATGTTTAAATCTTTAGTAGTTACAGGTTCATATCTAAAACACAAAACATTAAGCACAGGGGCAACTAACAAATTAAACTGTGGATGTTGCTCAATATGAGTAGCAAGTTGTTTAGTTAACACTATATGATGTCGCAAACGTTCTTGTAAACCTTTTATGCCAAAATTACGCAATACAAACCATAACTTTAAAGCCCTAAAACGTCTGCCCAAAGGAATACCCCAATCGCGGTAATCATTTACTTGCCCTTGCACATTTGTTTTTAAATATTCGGGTAAAATTGCGAAGGTTCGGAGCAAATTATCCACATCTTTGACAAAATAGGCAGTACAATCAAAATTTGTGAATAGCCATTTATGGGGATTAAATACAAAGCTATCTGCTTTTTCCATGCCTTTAGCCATCCACCTATATTCTGGTAGTATTAGTGCCGAACCAGCATATGCCGCATCTACATGTAACCAAATATTATAACGCGTGCATATATCGGCAATTGCCGCTAATGGGTCAATAGCTGTAGTGCTAGTAGTACCTAAAGCAACCACCACACAAAGTGGTTTATAATTGGCAGCAATATCAGCTTGTATGGCCATTTCTAGTGCCGCAGGCCGAATTGCCAAGTCATCATCTACAGCCACTTTCACTACATTTTGCTGACCTAGACCAGCTATTTTAGCCCCTTTTTCAATAGATGAATGCGTTTGTGAAGAACAATAAACCCTATACAAAGGCTTATTTTGCAAGCCAGACATATTAACATTATAGGCGCTATATTTTTCTCTAGCACTTATAATAGCACACAAGGTAGCTGTAGATGCCGTGTCGTGGATAACACCCGTGAAACTATTAGGTAAAGCCAACATATCACGCAACCATTCCATCATTTTTTCTTCCAATTCTGCTGCTGCTGGAGAGGTTTCCCATACCATACACTGCGCACCTAATGTAGCCATGAGCATTTCAGCAAGTACCGAAGGGTAGCTACTATTAGCTGGAAAATAAGCCATAAACTTAGGATGTTGCCAATGTGTAATGCCTGGCATAATAATTCGCTGAAAATCAGCTATAATAGTTGCCATGTCTTCCCCTAATTGCGGTGCATTATCAGGAATTTGCTGGTAAATATCTTTCGGTTTTACCTGTGACTTGACTGGATACGCTGTAATAGACTCATAATAATCCGCCATCCAATCTACCAATTGGTGAGCGTATTGTCTGAAGTTTTTGCTATTTTGCATAATAATTGTGCTATTTTTGTTTTTTAGGGTAAGATAAACTATTATTTGTTTGCTGCAAAAGAGCAACAAAATTTAAACATGTAGTGTTTTTATGCCAAGACATGCCCTATTATTTTTGTAACATAACTATTGTACAATAGGACGACCGCGTTAGGGATTGTAGGGGAGCGACGATAGGAGCTGTGCGCAGTGGAGCGCAGCACCGAAGCGAACGCGGAGCCCCGCAAAGCCCGACCCCCCACACCCAGAACTGTAAAAAATAGCCTTCTATTTTTTGCAGTTTGGGTGTGGGGGGTAACGCCCAAATAATTATAAAAAAAATGCTGTATCAAAATCATGAGTACATTTAATACTATTATATACGAAATAAAAGATAATATAGCTACTATTACCCTAAACCGTCCAAGCCGTTACAATGCGTTTGTGGAGGTGATGAACAAAGAGCTAAACGATGCCCTAAAAATGGCTTCGCGCGATACAGAAGTACGCGTAATTATACTAACTGGTGCAGGCAAAGCATTTTGTTCTGGGCAAGATTTAAAGAGCGTTAGTGGCAAATTAGGCGAGCGAAATTTAGGCGATTCAGTAGTAAATCGCTACAACCCAATGATAACTCGCATGCGCAAATTGCCCAAGCCCATTATTTGTAAACTAAACGGTGTGGCCGCTGGCGCAGGATGTTCCCTTGCGTTGGCCTGTGACATGATTATTGCTTCCGAAAAAGCCTCATTTATTCAAGCATTTGTCAATATAGGATTAGTACTTGACTCAGGCTCATCGTTCTTTTTGCCACGCGTTGTAGGTTTGCAAAAAGCCTTTGAAATAGCCACAACTGGACGAAAAGTAAAGGCTGCTGAAGCCTTAGAATTGGGCATGGTAAATCAAGTTGTAGCCCACGAAAAACTAGACGAAACTGTGCAAGAAATGGCTAAAAAATATGCTAAAGCTGCCACAAAAGCTGTAGGATTAATTAAAAAAATGCTTTATAAATCATATCGTTCAAGCCTTGAAGAAATGCTACAAGAAGAAGCCTATAATCAAGAAATAGCAGGTTATAGTAAGGATTATATAGAAGGTGTTACTGCATTTATAGAGAAACGCAAACCTAATTTTACAGGACAATAAATAGCATAAAAACTGAATGTAAAAACGGTGTAAAAGGCTTTAAATAAACAAAGCTATAACCTTTCATTATAGCCAATTGTAATAATTATAAGCTATAGCACTACTTATTATATCAACCGTATTTTTCTTCACTCATTTTATTTTAAACAACCCAATTAAATGCCTGTTCGAGAACGCAATTTTATGGTGTATGGTGCTAATGGCTATACCGGACGATTGATTGTTGAAATGGCCGTAGAACGCGGCTTAAAGCCTGTAATAGCAGGGCGTAATGCAAAGGAAATCAAAGCTTTAGCTAAACGTTTTGACTTGCCTTATGATGTGTTTGATTTAACAGATAAAGAGGCTTTAAGCGATGCTGTATTAGGGGTAAATGTAGTTTTACATTGTGCAGGCCCTTTTGTAAATACGGTAAAACCCATGTTAGAAGCATGTTTGCGAAACGGCACACATTATTTAGATATTACGGGTGAAATAGCCGTATTTGAGAAGCTAGCAAATAACGATATGGCTTTTAAAACAGCTAAAATTATGGTGATGCCTGGCACAGGTTTCGATGTAGTGCCTACCGACTGTTTAGCTGCATATTTAAAAACACAATTACCTTCTGCCACACACTTAACACTTGCCTTTAGAGGAACAGGCGGAGTATCGCACGGAACAGCAACTACCATGTTACAAAACATTGGAGAAGGCGGAGCAGTGCGGAAAAACGGTAAAATTGTTAAAGTCCCAGCAGCCTACAAAACCCGAAAAATCTTGTTCAAGCGTAAAGCCAATTTAACCGTTAGCATTCCATGGGGAGACATTTCAACTGCCTACCACAGCACAGGCATTCCGAATATTGAGGTATACATGGCTACCACGCCTTTCGCTTTGCGCATGCTCAAAGCCACCGAACGATTTAAGTGGTTATTAAATCGCAACTTTATACGCAAGTTTTTACAAGCCCGCATCGATGCACGTCCAGCTGGTCCAAGCCTCGAAGTTCGGAGGAAAGGGAAGAGTTATGTATGGGGGGAAGTAAGGGATGAGAACGGCAATCAAGCGGTTGCACGGCTTGTTGGTCCAGAAGGTTACACGCTCACCGCCTTGAGTGCCTTAGCCATTGTTCAAAAAGTGTTACAAGGGCATGCTCCCATTGGATTTCAAACGCCCTCAAGTGCTTATGGAGCCGACTTAATTTTGGAAATACCAGGCGTTACACGCGAAGACATTGCCATGCGAAAAAATATAGCTATTAATTAATTATTGTAATAAATTAATATGTAAAAAAAGAAGGTGTTTGTATATAAATTATGCAAGCACTTTTTTTTTGAGTATGGTATATTATTAAATGTTTTTTATTTGGGCGTTCCCCCCACAAACCAAACTGCAAAAAATTAACATTTTTTACAGTTATGGCTTGTGGGGGTCGGGCTTTGCGGGGCTTCGCGTTCGCTACGGTGCTACGTTCCACTGCGCACAGCTCCTATCGTCGCTCCCCTCCAATCCCTAACGCGGGGGCAATGTGTCTATTCTACCTAGCGCAACACACAAATAAGGTAGCAACACTTACAAAACATGTAC
>Ga0194023_1000195_pt1 | contig 10484 bp, 4 predicted proteins | sample IW6Sep16_MG_FD_140348 | JGI IMG/M metagenome (GOLD analysis project Ga0194023, IMG submission 140348) | Freshwater microbial communities from the Broadkill River, Lewes, Delaware, United States - IW6Sep16_MG | ecosystem: Environmental > Aquatic > Freshwater > River | place: USA: Delaware...
CCATATCAACTCTATTGCTCCCATCTCCTATATTAAGTACTATCTGTCCTGACTGCAAAGCAATTACCCAACTAACATTTACACCGCTATCCCAGTCTTTATCTGTAATCAGCGCTGCATCCGATGTTGTCGAGTTGCTTTTCATCCATAAAGATACCGAAAAGTCTTGGTCAGTACCAAAGTTAAAATGATTACCATTTTCTACCATAACAAAATTATCAGCCGCACCATTAAAAGCAATCGCATTACCAGGAATAGTATCGGCCTGACAGACATCACCAATATTGATAAAGTCAGTAATACTTTGGGTAGCCGTACCATAAGCATCTGTAACGGTTAAACTTACATCATAAGTACCAGAAGAACTATATACTACTTTGGGATTTTCTTCTGTGGAGGTAGCTGGTATTCCTCCTTCAAAAGTCCATGCCCATTGTACCGCATTGTGGCTAGTATAAGAAAGGTCTTTATAATAAATGGTATCTCTTGGACAAGAAGACTGTAGACGGCTTGCAGAAATTTTGGCTACAGGTGGTGCATGTTCAAAAAAATCAGACTGATAAGCACCACGGTAAGTACCTACTCTAATTTTGCTATCTGTGTAAAATGGAATAAGGTAGCCACATCGTGCAATCATGGGCAAGCCAGTATTGTATAATTCCCAATCGGGCATAGTATTATTTTTATAAAAAATAGTTCTCGAAGTACCTACATATAAACCCCCATCTGTACCTTGTTGATGAGCTATATTTAAGACATATTCTCCATCTAATGCCGAAGTAGTCAAATTTATCCAAGAATCACCTCCATCTACTGTTTTAAAAATTTTATAACCGTTGTGATTGCCTACTACCATTAACCATAACACATTTTCATTTCTTTGGTCAATGTCAATAATTTTATTTTCGTAGTTATATCCTCCAAGTAAAGCGTCAGGTGGTGTTATATCTGTCCAGTTATCTCCAGCATCTACAGTTTTCCAAATACGTACCTTATCTATATCATTGTGTACTACATAAATCACATCAGGGTTAGCAGCCGAAATTTTGGTAGTGTAAATATTACCTGTCTCAAAGTTGTGTACAATAGTCCAGCTAATGCCATTATCATCAGTGCGCCACAAGGCCGAATCTACAGGAGAATAAAAAATGTTATGACATCGTGGATGCCACTCATAATTACCATATCGACCAGCTGCACCAGATGCATTCACATTTTTAGTATTATCAAAAGGCAACCATTGAAAATATGTTTCTCTATCTTTAATAGTAAACATACCTCCACCGTCAAAACAATCTTCACCATTAATGTGTGTATAACCCTTAGTCGCATCACCAGCACCTCCAGCAAACCAACCACCATGTCCATTTTTGCCTTTCAAATACACATCTTTATAATGAATTAGTGTGCCATTATGGTAAGTCCCACCTAACATAATATCTTTCTTGTAACTACCTCCAAAGCCCCAAAACTCTGTGCCTTGAATACCATGCATTCGTGGTTCTATATTGTCGCCCTGATTATTAGAATAATACAAGCCACCATCTGAAGCTATCCACATGTCCACATTAGTGCCATTTTGAAAAAACTTCACATCATGTACATCTGCATGGGTATAACGGTCTTTGGTATTGGGTCCTACCCAAGTTACCCAATGTCCATTTGTTTCCCACGATGAACCACCATCTTCCGAACGGTGTACACTAATACCTGCTGCAAACATTTTATCTGCATCTGTTGGCGATACATCTAAAGCAAGATCATAGTAGTATTGTCCACCGCTTGCCGTACCATCAAAAGACCAGCCCATAATATTCGGATTACTTAAACTGGCTTCACCGCCTGGGCCTGTTCCACAACAGGTAAAAACAAAACTCTCACCTGCGTCTGTGCTTTTATAAATGCCGTATAAGCCTGAACCACCATCAGCTGCTCCAGTTGCTAAAATATATACCGCATCTGGGGCTGCAGGACTAACCGACATTTCACAACGTTGTTGTTCTTCGCCAATAGAAAAGTCTGTAGTTATACAATGCATATTGTTAGTGTTTGTCCAGTTAGCAGTATTTTGTATTATACCGTTATTAGCACCTATCATATCTACTATGGTATTTCCACTGCCTTCGTCTATTTTCCAGTGATGTACAAGGTTTGTGTAATCGGGATGCATGTTATCTGCGGTATAACAACGCCATTGTGTTATGGTACTTTCGCTCAATATAGTATTCCAAACACGAATTTCTCCTATTGTACCGTTAAATCCATAATTTAATTGTCCATCACGTCCAATGAGTAAGGGTAAACTGGTGCTTACATCTCCTGTTAATATGGCCGAACTTTGATTGATAAGTTGTCCGTCATGATATACTTTTTTCATACCTGAAGCACTATAACTCACAGCAATATGATGCCACAAACCATCGTCAATAGTACCGCCGTCTAAATCAATTCTATTACTGCCATCGCTTATATTAAATTTCCAAGTGCCATTGCCTTTGTCAGCAATTATAAATCCTTTATTTCCTCCTGAACTCCAATCTTTATTAGAAAAAATAGCTGGGTCACCGCTATTACCTGTCGATTTTACGCGCATTTCTAAGGTAAAATTACTTAGATCGGCTTCGCCTAACTGAATATTATTGTCTAGTAATACATAGTTATTATCGGCAGCAGTCATGTCTAGCGCGGCAAAATCGGTAGCTGTTGTTACGTCATCAATACCAGGCCAACCGTTTGATTTAAGTGTAAAATTGTGTCCACCGTCTGTCGATTTATAAAATTGTGTACCTAAATTTGCTAATCGTATGGTATATACAACGGCTGGGTTACTTGGGTGAAACTCAATCTCCATAAAATTTCCTGAAAATAATTTTGTCCAACTGTCTCCGCCATTGTCAGTGCGATATAAACCGTTATTAGTGGCTGCTAATAGACTCAAATTGTTGTCGGGTAACATGCGCAAATCACGTACCCAACCAAATGATTGCCCGCTTCCGGTTGCTACCCAATTAATGCCACCATCAGTAGATTTAAAAATTTGCCCGGCACCACCAAAGTATAAGGTGTTTTCGTCTGAATGGTCTATTTCTGCGGAGTATACTTCACCTAAGGGCAAATCTTTGGTAATTAACTCCCAACTTATGCCTTTGTCTACCGATTTCCATAGTCCTGCATTGGCTGTGCCTGCTATCACTACGTTCGGGTTAGATGCGGATTGTTCAACGGTGTATATGTGAGCGGCTCCCGGCGATTGTACAGAAAGGTCCATTGTTGCTTCATGGTCGTATTCCCAAGGTCCTATTTCTTCCCAAGTTCCACTCAATGATTTTTGACGGGATGCGACTACTTTCTCTACATAATTGTTTAGTGTTTGTTGTTGGGTCTTGTAATCGGTTTTTTTTATAAACCCTGCTTGGTCAATATAGGGCAAGTTGGCTCTAAGCCAACGCTTGTAGTATTGTGTATGTGCATTTTTCTCAAAATCGTGCTGGGTATAGTAACGTTTGTAAGCAGCTATTACTGTTTTTACATTCGGATTTTCGGCGTACATCATGTGTACCCACTCGGGGGTATCAACGGTAGTCGGATAGGGGGACTCTATACTTTGGGCGTGTGAAAAACTCATCAAAAAAATGAGTAGGAGTGTTGTGAGTAGTTGTGACATAAAAAATGGTTTATGTTTTTGAAGTAGTCTAAATAAATTTTACCATCATAAAGATAATTATTTTGCTATGTTATGCCGTATGTGATTGATAATAGTTTTTTATTTGGGCGTTCCCCCTACTGCCCAAACGGCAAAAAATGAATAATTTTTTACCGTTTGGGCAGTAGGGGTCGGGCTTTGCGCCACTACGCTCTCGCTTCGGTGCTGCGTTCCACTGCGCACTGCTCCTTGCGTCGCCTGGCTCCAATCCCTAACGCGGTCATTCTAATTATATGTTATCATTAAACGTAAAAATTTAAATAATCACAATTTAAGTAATATGGTGTTGTATCGCTACAAGTACAACTTTGTGCAAAATATTTTGTAAAACCTAAAATCAATAACATTTTATTAAGTTTTTTTTTAATAACATCGCTGTTAAATGCTTAGTAATATTATGTATATTTAAATGTGTAATGGTTCAGTATATCAAGTAGACGACACTTAAATATATGAATATGTATTAATGTATACTGTGGATTTAAATAAAAAATTGCTAGTCAAGATATTAGCAATAATAATTTTATTTTATGCATTCTAATAAAAAAGTCATAAATTTGTCATGTAATTTTTTAAAACACAATTCCTAGTTACTTATCAGTGCTATGGTGTAAAGCCGAAAAACCATTTTTAATAGAGTAGGCAACCTAAATTCAATTACATATGTCAAGTTTTAGAATAGATGTTCCAGCAGGCCCACTTTGGAATCAACATGATGCTGAAGAAAAAGCACGTAAAATTGCACAAGCACGTGGTGGTCAGTGGACAGGAGCATGGAACACTGTTGTACCAAGTCAAATGAGTGTTATAAACTTAGAACTACCTGTTAAAAGAAGTGGTTCTTATGAGTTTAAAACTAATGTGCTAGCTGGTCCACTATGGAGTAATGCTGAGGCACAGCAACTTGGACCAGCTATTGCTGCTTCGTATGGTGGAGAGTTTACTGGACAGTGGACTACAATCACACCTGGCGTTATGAGTATTATTGAAGTAGTGTTCCGTTACTAAAATTAATGTATAACGCTAACTGATATAACAATCCCCCCTTGTCTTGTATTAGATAAGGGGGGATTGTCGTATGTATAAGGTTTTAACTAAAAACTGTTAAAACTTATACCTACAGAAAAAGGTTGAATGCCTGGGCCTTTATTTGTATCAAATAGGGTAGATAGTGAATAATAACCGTATAGGTTAAAATTGGCATACCCTATACGTACAGTAGCACCGTAACGGTACTGGTTAATGTTAGGCAAGTCTAGCTCTTTACGAAAAATGTCACGAATACCATCACTAATAAAATCAGTGCCTTTATACTTGCTGTGTGCGTTTAAACAATAACCAGCTCGTATTCCTAAGGCTAACTTAAATTGCTTATTAAATTTATCTGGATTAGTCCTAAAACGAATCTCTACTGGTATTTCTACATAGGTAGTGCTTAGCTTGTTGCGTGTGTAAGTTACATCTCTGCCACTAGTTGTTGTACTAGGAATGGGTAGTAAAACTGTATTGTTACTGGTGTCAGTGCTAATATAGGCATCGTGATAATAGTTGTTGCTGCTAATGCCTACACCTGGTGCTACACTAATGTTGTCATCGTATAGGGCAAAATCGTACATTACAAAGGTACCTATGCCTCTATTGTACCATTTTAAACTGATGTCGTTAGGTTTGTTTGCCCAGTAATCATAACTCAATTCAAAAATAAGACGGTCGCGAGAAGTATTCTGCTTCTTGCTTTTTAATGTATCGGCAGGAGCTGCTAGGTCTTGTGCTAGCATGGGTATACTTAACAACAAGAGTAATAAAATATTACATAAGTTTTTCATAAAAAATATATGTTAATATAAGTAAAATGTAAATTGATTTTGCCTAATTAAGTGTATATATCGCAAAGCTAAACGAAATAGCTTGCTTTTTGGCTGCCCCACTAAAAAAATAGCTTTTAATACTATAATTTGCACTATCTAATGCTTAATTTTTTGCTTTTTTTACTGCTTTAATGCTACATTACCTACTTTATATTACTTATCAATTGTATCCCATAATGTTGCAGCACGATTTTTTAATGTTAGATTGGTATGTGTATCCTTTGCTTATTGTGGCTGGGTTGGCAGCGGGTTTTATCAATACGCTAGCTGGGAATGGCTCGGCAGTCGTACTGCCTTTGTTGGTATTTTTAGGACTTCCAGCCAGCGTGGCTAATGGTACTAATCGGGTAGCTGTGTTGGCGCAAAGCTTGGTCGGTTTTTACGCGTTTAAAAAAAATGGTTTAATTCCTTTTAAAAATGCTGCTTTTGTAGTAATCCCTTGTTTATTGGGTAGTATTTTGGGGGCTTCTATTGCGGTTGAACTGCCTGAAAATTATCTAAATTTGGCCTTTACTTTGCTTATGATCGCTTTACTTGTGGTTGTATTAGCAAATCCTAAAAAATGGCTACAGGAACAACAGCCTAATCCTGCGTTACTAAAAAGCTGGAAAACAATGGTAATATTGTTTCTTATTGGTATTCATAGTGGATTTTTACAGGCTGGAACGGGTATCTTATTGTTATCTGCTCTAGTATTGTGGGTGGGGTATGAGTTAAAAAAGGCTAATGGTTTAAAATTGCTTATCGTGGCAACTTTTGCCTTGCCTAATTTGATTATTTTTGCTTATAATGGACAGGTGAATTGGTCGTATGGTATTATTTTAACTATTGGACAGGTTATGGGGGCTTGGATGGCTGCCCATTTTGCTATTTATTATCCTAATGCTAATATTTGGATTAGACGATTGTTGGTCGTAATTATAATAGTGGCTGGTCTAAAATTTTTGCATATGTATTGTCTTAGTTAATACATATAAACGAAAAACTTAAACAAATATATCCTAATGCTTGTAGTAACAAAAATTATATGGTACAAAGTAACATAAACAAGCAATAACTGCATATATAACTGCTTGGTTACTAAAATATTTATTAAATATTAGTCTTTTTAAATGACTGTTATTTTTACAAATTTTTGCAAAAGGATATAAAATTATGTGCAATTTTTTACGCAGTAAGCTGCTATTTTTATACTTCTGTTTTGCTATGTTCAATGTTGCAACATTGAATATACATGCACAAGTGGGTTTCACTTATCGGGCTTCACTTACTTATGGAAATAACGATATGAGTGATGTATGGGGTTTTGTATACAATAATCGAGAGTATGCTATTGCTACAGTAGATAATGGAGTGTCAATTGTAGATGTACAAAATCCTGATATGCCTACAGAGGTGTTTTGGGTAGATGGCCCTAACACTTTTTGGCGCGATGCTAAGGTATGGGGAAATTATGCTTATATTACTAATGAAGCTAATGGCGGATTACAAATCATTGACTTTAGTGCTTTGCCTAATGCTATAGTACAATCGGATGTGTATTATTGGACGGGTGGTGATTTTCAGGGTAATACTGTATCGTTTAGTAGTGCTCACAATGTATTTATTGATGAAAATGGTATTTTATATATTGTAGGGGCTAATTATGGTGTGGGTGGTGCTATTATGCTCGACTTAAATGCTGACCCTGTTAATCCGCCTATTGTAGGAATATATAATGAACGTTATGTGCATGATTGCTTTGTACGTGATAACGTTTTTTGGTCGGCAGAAATTAATGACGGCATTTTTTCAGTGGTCGATGTTAGTGATAAGGTTAATCCGCTAGTTTTGGCTACGCAAACTACTACTAGCACGTTTACCCACAACTTGTGGCTTAGTGATGATGGTAATTATTTGTTTACTACCGATGAGGTAAGCAATGCTAATATTGATGCTTATGATGTGTCGGATTTATCAGATATTCAGCGCATAGACACGTATAAATCTAATCCTGGTAATAATGTTATTCCGCATAACTGTTTTGTGCTAGGTAATTTATTGTACATTTCTTATTACCGTGATGGTGTGGTAGTAGTAGATATTAGTCAACCGCAAAATATGATAGAAGTGGGCAATTATGATACGTCACCTAGCTTTTCTGGTAATGGTTTTAATGGTTGTTGGGGGGTATATCCTTATTTACCATCGGGTACAATTCTTGCTACCGACATCGAGGAGGGCTTAATAGTGCTTAGCCCAAATATTCAACAGGCTTGCTTTTTAGAGGGTAGTATTAGCGATGCTACTAATAGTACCCCTATTATTGACGCAGTTATCGAAATTGTAAGTAATGGTGATGCCAACACTACTTCAGATTTTTCAGGAAATTATGCTACGGGACTTGCGCAGGCGGGTACGTATACCGTATTGGTAAGTGCAAGTGGTTATGAATCGGAAAGCTTTACCATAAATCTTAATAATGGTACTACACAGGTGTTAAATGTGAGCTTAACGCCTGCGGTTCCTTTTACTATAAACGGACAAGTGCAGGCATTAAATACTGGCTTCCCTATTGCTAATGCGCAGGTGTTAATTAGTAGTACTACTGATACGTATTTGCTCAACACAGATAATATGGGTAATTTTTCGACTGTAGTGGCTGGACCTGGTACTTTTAATTTAGTGGCTGGGCAATGGGGTTATGTAACAGAATTGGTGGATAACCAAGTATTTGATGATAGCAATAACGCCATTACAATACCGCTGGAAAGTGGCTATTATGATGATTTTGTGTTTGATTTTGGATGGACAATTAATGGTAATGCTTCGGCTGGTATATGGGAAAGGGATGTGCCTAATGGTACTAGTTTTGATAGTAATGCAAGTAATGCTGGAAGCGATATTGTAAATGATATTGGTAATGTGGCTTATGTTACAGGAAATGCTGCTGGTGGTGGCGCTGGTAACGATGATGTGGATAATGGTAGCACTATGCTTACATCGCCTGTGTTTGACCTTAGTGCATATGATGATGCTGAAATTAGTTATTATCGCTGGTTTTATAATGATAGTGGTAATAGTGAACCTAACGATGAAATGATAATTTATTTAACGAATGGTAGCGAAACTTTACCCATAGAAATCATAGCTAATGACGACCCGTTTGAAAGTGAATGGAAACAAACTAATATTATAGTGAGTGACTATATGGCTACTAGCGCAAATATGCAACTAATTGCCGATATTGGTGATTTAGGTGGTGGACACTTGGTTGAGGGAGGAATAGATGGCTTTAGGGCAATGGGTATTACACCTACGCCTACTTTTACGGTTAATGGTACAGTAATAGACAATGATACGGGACAGGCTATTCCGTTGGCACAGGTATTGGTTACTAATGGAACTACGCCGCAATGGCTCACAACGGACATGATGGGACAGTTTTCTGTAACTGTAGTCGAAAATAGTGTGTATGATTTTTATGCGGGGCAATGGGCTTGGGTTAGTAATGGACTGTTTAATCAAGTGTTTATGGCTAATGCTACGCTTACTATACCACTAACAGCGGGCTATTATGATGATTTTTTGTTTGATTTTGGCTGGACAGTGACGGGCGATGCAAATACGGGTAACTGGGAATGGGATGTGCCTAATGCAACGTATTATAATGGTGTGCCGAGTAATGTGGAAGTGGATATTGATTCGGATTTGGGTAATAGGGCTTATGTTACAGGAAATGCTGCTGGTGGTGTTGGTAACGATGATGTGGATAATGGTAGCACTATTCTTACATCGCCTGTGTTTGATTTGAGCGCGTATAGCAATGCTCAAATTAGTTATTTTAGGTGGTTTTATAATGATGGTGGTAATGGTAGTCCTGATGATGAAATGGTGATATATTTGACGAATGGGAATGAAACGGTCGCTATTGAAACTATTATTGATGGGGATGATTTTGAGAGTGCATGGCAACAGACTAGCATCATGGTGAGCGATTATTTAACGCCAACGGCTAATATGCAGCTTATTGCCAATATTGGCGACTTGGGTGATGGGCATTTGCTTGAAGGGGGGATTGATGGCTTTCTAGTAGATGCGCTAACGCCATTGCAACAGGGTATTATTGTGCAAGCAAGGGTGCTGCTGGAAGGGGCGTATATTGGCAATAACGAAATGCACACGTCTTTGCAGTCAACAAATACGCTGCCGCTCGAACAACCGTATGCTAATGCGCCTTATAATTATATGGGTAACGAAAGTGTTACTGCGGCTACCAATATTCCGCCTAATAGCACCGATTGGGTGTTGCTAGAACTGCGAGAGGCAAATAATAGTAATAATATTGTAGAAACAAGGGCGGCTTTTGTTAATAGCAATGGCTTTTTGCAGGATACTGATGCCTTGCTCGGCGTGCGTTTTTATAACTTAATCGAGGGGGAAAATTATTACCTTCTCATCAGACATCGCAATCACTTGGATGTGTTGAGTAGTATGCCTATAAGCTTGCCTAATACTACCCCTTTTGATTTTACCAATCCTGCTAATGTTTTGGGTGGGGCCACACAACTGGCATTGTTTAATGATGGTAATAGTGGCTTATTGGCTGGCGATTTTGATAGTAACGGGGTCATTACTGTCGAAGATTTTAATTATTTTACTACTCAAGCAGCTCAAATTGCACAATATCTTAACGCCGACCTCAACTTAGATACTAATGTTACAGTAAACGATTTTAATATATACTTGCCTAATACTAGCATTATTGGCGTGTCACAGGTACGCTATTAGTAATGCTTAATTAATTTTTTCTTTTTTTATTTGGGCGTTACCCCCACAAGCCAAACTGCAAAAAACATAGCTGTTTTTTACAGTTGTGTCTTGTGGGGGTCGGGCTTTGCGGGGCTCCGCGTTCGCTACGGTGCTGCGCTCCA
>Ga0194023_1000200_pt1 | contig 10385 bp, 8 predicted proteins | sample IW6Sep16_MG_FD_140348 | JGI IMG/M metagenome (GOLD analysis project Ga0194023, IMG submission 140348) | Freshwater microbial communities from the Broadkill River, Lewes, Delaware, United States - IW6Sep16_MG | ecosystem: Environmental > Aquatic > Freshwater > River | place: USA: Delaware...
AAGCGGGGTACGCCAATTCAGTTTCCAGAGTTCCTATGCGGTACGAATTGGAAGCCAAATTAGACCAAATGTTGGTGTTAGAGGTTTGGAGATCGGTGATGAGATCTTCTTGGACCGTATTTGCCGCCTCTAGGGCCGTAATTCGACCATTATTAGAAGAAAGATCAGTCGTAAGATTAGTGATCAAAGTCGCCTGCACACCATTCGCGGTTTGGAGATCGGTGATGAGATCTTCTTGGACCGTATTTGCCGCCTCTAGGGCTGTGATCCGATTAACAGCCGAAGTTAAATCGGTCCCGAGTGCAACACCCGTGAGTGTCGTACCGTCACCATAATAACTACCCCCCGAACCAACTGTAAGATTGTTTTGTGTAATCAAATTTCCCAGTATTTCAACTGTTATGAGATTTGAATCATCGAATATGTGATTATCCGTAACTGTATTTTGTGTATAACCTATAGTAAATGTATGATCGTGAGGATCTTGATCACCTTGGGATTCGCCATGATGTATGAGACCTACGTTTTTACCCGGATGCCCCATGATAATACCTATGTCTAATTCATGTGACGTGTTGTTATTGGCTATACCAAGAACACGATCGTTGATGACCAATGAATTAGATTCTATGATATACGAATTTCCATCAACGGTAATATTTCCAGAAACTTCAAGATCTGATGATATGACAATTTTACCATTTGTTTTACCAATTAATGAATCCTCGAGAAAATGATCTGCACCTACTATCGGTATTTTATTAGCGGTTAGTCCGGCGATCGAAATATTAGAACCAACTTCCACGTTAGCTGTCGTAACGAGACCTGTGGTCGCACTGGAAAATTGTATAACATTTGTGGTAGTGTTCCCAAGGTCAGTTATACCCTGTAAAGTAAGGGTACCGCCGCCCGTAGATGTTTCTAGGGCTGTAATCCGACCATCATTTGAAGACAAGTCGGTCGTAAGATTGGTGATCAAAGTCGCTTGCACACCATTCGCCGTTTGAAGCTCTGTGATGAGATCCTGTTGGACCGTATTTGCTGCCTCTAGGACTGTGATTCGACCATCATTTGACGCAAGATCAGTCGTAAGATTAGTGATCAAGGTCGCCTGCACACCATTCGCGGTTTGAAGCTCTGTGATGAGATCCCGTTGGACCGTATTTGCTGCCTCTAAAGTTGTAATTCGAAAATCGTTCGACGCGAGATCGGTCGTGAGGTTGGTAATCAAAGTCGCTTGGACACCATTCGCCGTCTCGAGGGTCGTAATGCGACCATCATTAGAAGAAAGGTCATTTGTGAGATTCGTAATCAGACCCGCTTGAACAGCGTTCGCTGAATCGAGTGTACTAATAAGAGACGCCTGAACCGCGTTCGCCGCTTCCAAATCCACGATTCTTCCAGTATTCGAGGTCAGGTCCGTTTCAAGCACTGCAATACGATCCGTGTTACTCGTAACATCCGTTCGAAGAAGATTGATGAGAGACTCTTGAACCGCGTTCGCCGCTTCCAGATCCACGATTCTTCCAGTATTCGAGGTCAGGTCCGTTTCAAGCACCGCGATTCGACCGGTATTGCTCGTAACGTCTGTTCGAAGGTTGTTGATGAGAGACTCTTGAACCGCGTTCGCCGCTTCCAAATCCACGATTCTTCCAGTATTCGAGGTCAGGTCCGTTCGAAGATAGTTGATGAGAGACTCTTGAACAATGTTAGCGGATTCGAGAAACGATATGCGCAAAGTATTAGACGTTCTATCCGTTTCGAGGGACGAAATTCGCGAGGTATTACTCGTCACATCCGTTCGAAGGTTGTTGATGAGAGACTCTTGAACCGCGTTTGCAGCCTCTAAATTAGACACGCGCGCAGCGTTTGAAGTTAAGTCCGTTTCCAAAACACCTATTCGCGTGGCGTTAGATGTCATATCCCGATCTAACGCCACATCTAACCCGTTTACTTGTACGGATACGGCTTTGATAGTACCACTCGCCGTGAGTGAAGTTCCAGTATTTGTGAACTGGACGGTATTAGACGTCACGTTGCCGTTATCCGTAATCGCTTGAAGAGTCGTGGCTATACCCGTAAGCTGACTACCGTCACCAACGAATGTCGAAGCTGTTACATTTCCAGTGACAACGACATTCCCTGAAGCGACTAGGGATGTATCGGCGTTTGTAAACTGGACCGTTGTACTCGTTGTATTGCCTTCTTGTGTAGCATTTTCTAAAGATGTGAGTACACCGACCAAATTACTTCCATCACCCCGAAACTCCGTGGCCGTGATGATCCCCGTATCTCCATCGAGGACGATATTTGAACCGACCCCCACGTTAGATTCCACATATGCGTTTCCGTTTACGTGTAAACTCGCATGAGGATCTGGTGTCGTAATACCTACTCTGTTATTTACGGTATCAACGAACAGTTGAGAAGAGCCTACCAAGAGATTACTCTCGATATCGACCTTCCCTGAAAATATATGGCTCGTCGTCTGCACCATTTATATTAGCTTAGATAAAATGTACTACATTTTATGTGAGGTAATGATTATTGGTTAAGAACAATTGCTTCCAAAGCAGCTAGACGTTCCTCTAGACTTTTTACCTTTTCCTTTTCGGCTTGGAGTTGACGATCCACTTCTTGTAGGGCGGCTGTGGCTACGGTGAATATAGCATTTTTGTCGAGGCTATGAAAATCGTCAACGTATTCTCCGTATACTATAACACGATCTCCTACCTTATCCATGTCGAAATCCTTGGCAGTGCCGGTGAATGTAGTATCATCGATAACGGATACGACGTCTACTTCCATATGATCAAGTTTTGGTGCTTTAATTTCTAATTTAACACCTACCTTGACGGAATGGGGTTTTTTTAGTGTAAATTCAAACTTTTCTTCGTCGATTTTCTTCACAGAAGCTTCGAGTTGCATATTGGGTAGTATACCTTCTGATATCGAAACGGCATCGGGTAACACTTCGGCAACTTCTTGTGCTATGAAACCTAAAACCCTATCCTTCGTATTACGATTTACGTCTTTGTACCTATAGGATGTTGGTTTAAGTTGTCTTAGTTTATCCAACGCGAATGTATCATCAATTTCCATAAAATCACGTTTAATCCTCTCGTCACTCGTAACGGATACTGCTTCGCATTGGATACTATACTGCACGATTAACCCATAAGTTACCGCTCCTGGCGCGTCTCCCCGGATTTGTCCACCGTTTGTCCAATAATCGTGTTCAGCGTCGTAGAAATTGTGAGAATAGTATGAACCGTAAACGTACGTACCGCTATGGAGGTCGGCGTTGCGGATATGGGGGGCGTGGATAGTGGGGAAGTTGATAGTGGCGCCATTCGTTTTAGCGAAATAATCATGGAGCCAGCCATAATTGGACAGCCATAATTGACCACTAGTGTTTAATATCATTCTTCTATTACCTGGAGCATCTCCTTGATAAAGCCAAATAAATGGGTATCCACCGTTCGATCCATACGCATTAGTACCGTCTGTTCTGAATACCATGGTGCGACTGTTACCATATAATTTGACGAACGAGTTGTCACCATTTTCACGAAGCCAGGAATTGTGGATATCATAATTACCATCATTTTTAAGTGCAAATGTTCCTAGACCACTGACGTCCGACGCCTGGATACCACTGAACGACGTCGCTTCGACGGTTCCATGTACCTTAAGTCTATTTGTAGCCGATGCATCTCCACCTATTCCAACATTACCGAGATCGTATTTAATATCAGCTGGTTGAGGACCCCCCGCACCATCGGTAAGCCAGTTTCCAGCTATGACAGCTGCAACATTATCCAAAGTCGATCCATCCCCAAATAATTGACCGGTAACTTGTAAGTTCCCATCTATATGTGTATGTCCCGAGACATTTAACTTATTCCTATCATTATCGTCCGATGACCAAAGGGGTGGGTCAGTGGGAGCCTGATTACCTATTCCTACACGTCCGTCTGAATGTAAGAAGAAGCCTGGATTTGCACCTCCCACGGTACTTCTGAATACGCCTGGAAATAATTGAAGGTTTGTTTCCGACATCTACAATGTACAAATAAATTATTTCATGTACACGGGCATACTATAATTTGTCGTTATTCGATCGGTATGTTTAAAGAAATCTGGATCTTCTATGTACATGGAGTGCAGTAAATCACCATCATATAAGACGAGTCTATTGAACTTCATCGGTAGGAGCTTTAATAACTCAAACTTGTCACAACTTTTATTTATAACTCTTTTCTTTTCGTAAGGGAAAATTTTTTTTTCATTTATTTTTTTAAAATTGATTTGATTTGTAGAAAAAAAATTTAATTCACGATTCTTATAGATTCCAGTGCCACCGTGATTTTTGTCGGACAAATAACATACACCTACAAACAGGTTATACTTACCGTCGGGTACGTTATCCCAATGAGGATTAGCAGTTGCTTGAATATATTCATGCTTACTATCATCCGTATCGTACGTGACGTTATATTTTGATACGATGAGATCTGGTAAACCCGTCGTTCTCCATTCACGAGGATTTGTCACGAAACGCTTCATCTTCATAAGATTCCAAAATTCTTCGATGTGGGGATTCTTTATTTTAGGTATAAGTTGCACTCTCGTACCCGGATAATACGTGGGTGTGATAATCTTGTTTGCGGTATGATAATACCGTATGATATCATGCGGGAATTTGTAAAAGTTATCAATGATGAAAACTTCACGATCTTGAACAAATTCACGTGTAATGACTAAATTTTCGTAATCAATATCCAACCTAGGTTGGCGGTGGACAGAACCAATGGCCTTCCAACTCATTAGTATATATACACATTTTTCTTTAATACCCGAATGCAATTGCTCCAGTTGAACCTCTCTCTATACTCGTGACCGCACCGAATGTGTTCGGGGATATGTATTCTATAAACACAGAGTAATTACCCTGTCCCGTATTGAAATTGGAAGTGGGTGCTATACTGACCTCGGTCGTATTCTTAACTACGGTAGAACTCCACGGATTCGTACTGGTATTACCAAAAATAGAAATGGGTCCAAGAGCTATGTCGAGTGGGGTTCCATCACCTCCACGTTCTCCACCGGCCAAATCTATGATCATTGTACTCACTTCACTGTCGTCATTATCTATTAATTGCGCTATTATTTTAGCGTAGAATGGATGTGTTGTGAACGTTATTTTTAACGTGGCATCTGTTATAGATGTGGATTGGGGGATGGCGTCCTTATAACTGTATGTTTTCTTCGAGACCATTCCGGTATTTGTAATGAGACCACCTTCGATGGTAGCATTACCACGAACGTCTACTATGTTAGGATGATTTCCGTTATCTATGAAACACTTATCACCGACAGATAAGGTGTGTAATGGTGTCGTATTAATTACACCCACGTTAGAATCGGTATACAGTTTACCGTATACGTGAACATTCATAGTTTCATTTGTTTCATTGACTTCCGTGTCGCCCATAGCCGTACTTTCTGTATAAGCGATCATCATTTCACACCTATCAGCATCATAACAGAGGGCTACGTTTGAACTTCCAACCGGTCTATTATAGATATGACCCAAATCGAAACTTGCCAAATTAGTATTATCCGTTCCTATTTCAATTAAACCATCTTCAAAATTGGTGTTAGTGACGTGTATATTCGCAAATGTACCCATGGCGGTTATATTACCCGTCACAACCAGATTACCTGTTACATTTAGATCACCTTCTGCACCCGCACCTGCATCCGAAAGACCGGTTATAGTCAATGGAACCTGGGTCCTAAAAAGTTGTTTTGTGCTTTGGTTGTATGCGACGAACGTATTTGTGGTTGGTTGTGTACCATCTTCGTCGAAGAATGTTGAAAGTTCGAGCGGAGTGATGTAGAATCCACCCGCTTTTGTGGCGTCGATCTTTTCATTACTCGCGTTAATGACGACCGAGTTATCGTGCTGATCTTCTCGACAGTTTTTACCGAACCGAAGCTCTGTAGCACCACCGACGGTACTCAAGTTCTTCGGCATTTAATATTACCACTGATTTTAATTCGCGTACCGTAAACCCGCCATTCCATTGTTCACTCTGAGGATGTTATAGTTAACTGCATAAATCGGGTCTATAATTTTTTTGTCTTGACTGTGTATCTTCACATTATCAAGACGACTGAAATTTAAACTTCCACTAGGCTGATTGGAGCTGGTATTTAAACAGAAACAGTGTAAGAAACAATCTGGAGATGTTACGAAATTCGTATGATAGTAGCTTTGCACGTCGACAAAATGAGGTTTCGCCCACTTAAACGAACTTAAATCGGTTCCGTTAACACTTATCTTTATCTTGTTATCTACGGAGGTTAGTGTGCTTTCCATGTTAGTATTCGCACAAGCTATGTATTTGACGGGATGATTAAACGTTAATTCTTGATCCAATTCACCGGACGGAATACTTTTTTGGGTTTGTGTTATGAGAATATCGTGTTTACGAGAAGCCATGATTCCACGTTCCTCGTTGTCTAAATAGTAATAATTCGAGTATGCCTCTACATTATAGTTAGATGCATCTGGACCCCAATATATTCTTAACTCGACCGAATGATACTGTAAAGCTACGAGAGGTATCGCAGACTGCGGCCCTTCACAAAAGAAGAATCTTAAAGGGTAAAAATAGGAGCGCGCAGATGCACCGGGGTGTACACCGTTAGAACTCTTCGATACGTTTTGTGCGAACATATCTATAGCTATATTCTCGCTAAAATCAAAATCCTGAACATCTATAATTTGTCCCCCGATCATTAATTCTACCTTATCAATAACATCACCCCAGTCCTGAAGATCGACCGCCTGTGTGTTATCATCTATGGTAAAATAGGTGTATCCTAGAAGATCACCTGTTCTTTCGAATTTTATAGACGACATGGAATTACCTTTCACAGCTCCTTGTATCGTTTGCTTTTCGATGGACTGTGAAAAGTTAGAATGTCTTTTGAATGTGGAAGTGAAAAACGAGATTTCGGGCTCCCCGATGATATGCTCATCTTGTGCACCGATAGCCACTAACTGCACGATTCCAGAAGACATACTTACTATAGTAAAAGTATTTTTAAATTGCCCTGAATTCTATGCGAGGTTCTTCTTGCGGCATGTGAAACGGAATACCATCACGGAGTTACCTATTTCCGCCGGTTGTCCGGTTTCTCTATCGATGTTAAAAGTTAAACGATCGAGTCTGCGAATGGGGTTATGATAACATTGCACGATCGGATACTCATCCTTGAAGGTGATGACCGTGTTAACCGGAGTCGCGTCTCCGACGGGTTCCTGAGCTACACAAGGACCAATGACTGTTCCAAAAATACCGTTCAGATGATTAGCAGAATCGGTAATAAGATCCGAACTAGGATCACCCGGGTAATTTATTTCTGCTTGCCCTCTCTGCGAAAAGTGTGTGCGAAGTTCTTCGATACCTATATGCAGGGCCCTTTGAGCCCTAGCAGACCCCGTAGTACCCGTTCTAAATGTAGCGGCTACGAGTCGAGCCTGGACAACATTCTCTAAAGGAGTCGGTAAATGCATAACAAAATCACTATCAGTGTTATTCGTCACGTTATCAAACTTAAAAATGTTATCGATGACCACCGTATGAATTTCATGACTGTAATCAGGGATGTCGGGCTGAGATGGAGCGATGAGAAGCGCCATTTATAATACACTTAGAATTTTTCTACTTAAATACGTTGTGACGATGTAAGTAGAAATGGTTAGAACTTAAAAATTTATTTAGATCATCTTGTAGTTGGCGTGATCTTGGACGAGCTTTTGGTCACCGCAGACGCCGCCGGTGCTTGTGGAGTAGACGCTAGTCTTGAGGCACTCCTCACTGCTCTTGAGAGAACCAAAAGGCTTCTCCGAAACGGGTTCAATATCAACAGGTCCGGGCTGGTACATACTCTTCTGTCGCCTGTTCTCGAAAAACAGGCCAATGACGAGTAAGATAAGGATGACGATCGCGATCGCCTTGAGGGTTTCGCGATTGGTAGAATTAAGCTTCATTTACTATGTGCTGATATTTTTTTATAAAGTGCGTTAAAGAGAATAGATTAGTTTCAATATAGAGAGTAATGGACGGTGAAATTGTTCTAGACAGGGGCGGAGATTCGGTCATGAAACTGGATGATAACGAGCAGGCGATTATGGATGAGATTCAGCTCGACTTCGGTGGACGATCCAATTCTTTTGTACCACCTGTAGCCCAGAGAATGCGCTCGAGAGGTCACGAAGCTCCCTCTGTACCAAGTTTTCAAGAAGATGTTGATGCGTTTGCAAACCCTACAAAACAGAGTGCTCCTCCTGCACCACAGATGGATGAACCGGTAGATCACGGTGAATATGTTGATGATACACCATACGAAGCCGGACCTTCCTTCGAATACGGCGGTGGTGAGCCCCAAGAAGAGCAACCCTCACCCGGTTATAAGACGATAGACGAGGAGAAGTCCGATCTTTTAAATAAACTCGGTCGCCTCGAAAAGCGTGGTTTTAACATCAACAAGAGACTTAACGCGTATTCTCCTGTAGACGAACTCAGAACGGAGGTCAAACGTATTACGTACAGTATAGAAGTTGATAAGTCTGTTAAGTTTTCGCGACGTATGCTTGTTGCATGTGTGACCGGGCTTGAGTTTCTTAACAAGAAATACAACCCCTTCGACATTCAATTGGATGGCTGGTCGGAGAATGTGATGGAAAACCAGGATGATTACGATGAGGTATTCGAGGAATTATACGTCAAATATCGAACGAAGATGCACGTCGCACCGGAGATCAAGCTTATCATGATGTTGGGTGGTTCCGCGATGATGTTCCACCTCACGAACTCCATGTTCAAGCAGGTCATGCCTAACGTGAACGACGTGATGAAGCAGAACCCCGAGCTCATGACGAGTATGATGAGTGCGGTGCAAAATACCATGGCGAATGGACAGCAGGCACCAGCTACACCTCCCGGTGAGCGTCACGAGATGCGTGGTCCGGGGGTAGATATTTCGAGTTTGATGGGTGGTATCATGATGCCCCCGGGACCTCCGATGAACACATCCACTACTCCTCCTCCCAAGCCTCAGGAGTACACGCCTGAAATACCAGACGATGACGATGATGATATATCAGATATCATCGATGAGATCGCGGCGAATGATGAATCTCCCGAGGAAGAGGTTAAGAATGTGAAGGTGCCATCTTCTACCAAGGGGAAACGTGGTGGATCTCGTAAGAAGAAGGTTGAAATTAATTTGTAAACCTATATAAATGATAGGCTACAGTCCGATTGATTTCGGTGAGCCGTTCGAACTTCCATCCCCCAGAAAGCGGGAGGTCGTTGCCGATAAGGTCGGGGAAGTTCGTGAGGTTGCTCAGCCCGAAAATACAATCGATGAAAATACAGAATGCAATTATTTAGTTTTATTTTTCATAGCGGGTGTATTTGCACTGGCGGCTATGGACTCTATTAAACGGTAAGTAAACCAACTGCACCACGTGGATTTTTCTTCACGTGTTACGCTTGGAATTTATTTGTTATAGTCGACGTAATACCAGGTCACTGCTACACGCTTAGTGCCTTTCGTAACTACATCTCCTCGGTGTATATAACACCAATTAGACGGGAAAATTAACGCATATCCCTTTCTGGGTTTATAACTTGTATGCAAAAACGTGGTTGAGCCACCTTCGAAGTCATCGGTAAGATATATGATGATCGATATTTCTCTATGATACTCTTTACACTTCTTATCCATATGAGTATCCCTATGGTAGCCATAAGATTGTCCGGGTTTATACTGAATGATCCGAATTTCTTCTCTCCACGATTTTGTATCCTGTCCACCGGGTAAGGGATGTCTATTATAATTATCGTTTAAATTTACGATTCTGCGTTTATATTCATCGAGAGCTAAATTCATTTTCTCGTGTACCATTTTCGTAATTTCTTCATCTTCGGGTAAAGGGCACTCTTCACTCGTTCGACCAGCGACGACACCCCTGTCGAGCGTTTGACTACGCCGAAGGATTAGATGATCGTCTGCATATGCGTTTAACTTATCCACCTCTTCTTCAGTCAAAACTGGAATGATTTGGATGAGTTGATCCATATGTACACATAGTAGGGATTCTTTAAGTAATATATACATAAGCGGCACCCTGATCGGATTGGTAAAGTCCAGGTGTATCCGTCCAAGACGCACCAACTAGAGCCGTGTTACCAGATAAGGCAACGCTCTGACCGAAAGCATAGCTTGGGCCCGCATCGGAAGCGACAAGTTTTGTCGTTAGTGTCCAGGTTGTTCCGGACCTATCAAATATGTACGCAGAC
>Ga0194023_1000201_pt1 | contig 10370 bp, 14 predicted proteins | sample IW6Sep16_MG_FD_140348 | JGI IMG/M metagenome (GOLD analysis project Ga0194023, IMG submission 140348) | Freshwater microbial communities from the Broadkill River, Lewes, Delaware, United States - IW6Sep16_MG | ecosystem: Environmental > Aquatic > Freshwater > River | place: USA: Delaware...
CCTAATTGTAGGATGTTCTATTGTTTTATTTGTTGGTCTCAATTTTGTGAGTTGTAACTTTATGCTTCCTGGAAGTATTCAACATGCAAACTCATTAGGACTATTAAAAAATCCTCCTCCAACGGATTGCAAAGAATCTGAAAGAAGAGGTTATGATGTTCTTGTTACATTACTAACTACTGTGATTGCACTGAAAACAAAGATGGAAGATTAACTCATCCAGAGTTTTCCTTCTGCTTTTCTTCTACGAGCAAGTCCAGATTCTACATTTGTTCCAGGATTACGATAAAGATATAAGGCATCGGGAACTTTATTCCACTGTTTATTCTTCAGGACTCTAGTAATCGTATTGAATCCAGAAGAACCATAAAATCTTGCACCCAAATTATATGCAAATGAGAGAAGTGCTCCTCTCTGATTCATATTCATTTCATTCCAATAAGGAATCTGAGTCAATGGTGGAAGAAACTCATTTCTTATTTGTGAAATAAGAAGATCATCAGCAGTTTTTTGAGAAATCTTTGCACCCAACTTGAATGGTTTTCCGTTTTGATCTCTTGTGGACCCCCATCCAATTGTAATTGGGAGTCCTCCTGTAAGAGGGTCAGGATATGCCTCCAAATGACAACCTTCAAACTCTTTAATTAAATTAACGCCAACCAACGGTACTTCATTTACATTGTCGGTGTTGGTTGGCGATTCTACTTTTTTACATCAAAGATTCTTCCCCATCCAGAATTGGGTCCATCAGGTGTCCATCGTCTTTCAAGTACAGATCTCTTATAAATTGCACCCTTACCATTATAAACTGATGATGTGTATCCATCATTCAGATCACCATAAGGATCATTAACGATATAATCTCCTGCAGGAGTTTTGCCAATCACCGCAAGCATGTGACCGCCTGTAGGGCGAGCAAGAGACCCTCTATGAAGAATACCAATCACAACAGGTCTTCCTTCTTCAAGTTCACGATCAAGATCATTGAAGCTGAGATGATAATGAAAACTTGATTTAATTCCATAAGAATTTAACACCCTTGTCTGAACAAGATGATCTGTTGTATCTCCAATAGAGAATACTTTTTGGATATATGCATCATCACCTTTAACACCTTTCAGTGTTCCAGGTTTGAAGTATTCAAGACACATCGCACAAGCAGAAGAGTTACAAGTTCTTTGAGGATCTCTATAATTATCTGTTTGTGGATAATAAGGTACTTCTAGAATATTTGATTTTGGTTTATCTGCTGGTGTTCTATAAATTCTTACCCAATTTGCAGAGTCATCCATCAACGGAGAATCTGCAAGATCTACTTCAAGTTGCTCTACTGCAGCAACATGCTTTGGATTCTTCTCATCGTAGTATTTGAAAAAATCGTGTAAATTAATTTGCATTTTATATGATAAATACAGCAAGAGTATTTATCAAAAAGGGGGACTATTTATGTCCCCCAGTGTATCAAAGAATACCTGGTACTAGTTGTCCGGTAGTAACATAAGTTCCAACGGCAATAACAAACCCAAGCATAGCCAGTCGTCCATTTAGAATTTCAACGCGATCATTAAATCCAAACATTTGAGGTTCCTCCGTAATGTACATTTGTGGTTCAGTGGCGAACATATTTTGTCGTCCACCATCTTCGGTTGTAACAGTCATAATATATGAAGATTTACAAGAGTATTGTAGATCAAAAAGAAAGAGGTGTCAAGCACCTCTTTACAGTTTATTTAGATTTCAAGATATAAGAGGATTCACTAACTCTTGAAAGATAAGGATCAAATCTCATTATTTCATCCAAATTCATTTGACATCCAGAATTTTTCCAAAAATTTAAAATACCCTCATAACTATTCTTATGAAAAATATCAACATGTTCTGGATGGATTGAAGATCCTAATTCAATTTTATACAATAAAAGAGGACATGCATATGTAATACCAGAATTATAAATTAAATCATCTGCCACTGGTCTAGGTTTTACTCCATTATCAAGTTTATATTTCTCATCACGAGTATGAAAATCTAATAGTTTTTTTGCATGATGTCTGGTAATCACATAACAAGCTGTAGAAAAATCATTTACAAATCTATTATGAATTTGTACATGAATATCTCCCGTGCAAATAATTGCAAGTTGAATTACGTCCCAACAATAAGGAACTTTTGATATAAAATCTTTCCAAGTAAAATTCCAATAATTCACAACAGAAAGATCACAATCATCTTCCATGATGATTGCATAAGGACTATCAGAATTATTATACCAATAATTTATCGCCTTTAAGTGAGAAGTAACACAACCAATTTCACCAGAACTCATCATCTCTGGATATTTTCCCTTTATAATATCACTCAAATCATCTTCCCTACCATCATAAGCAGATATACGAGTATAGTCTTCAATTTTCCAATATCTAAATTGAGATTCCATATACTTCAATCTTTCTGGTTGACCATCTAAATTAATACAATATATTGGTCCAAAATTTTCAAGTTTATATGTTGATTTATTATTATCCATTATTTTTGATATTTTGAATTATCTTTTGCTAAGTGTACTATTTTTGGTTCAAAATTGCAATGTTCAGAAAAAACTTCTGGATATGCAAATTGAGGACTCAAAGTATGAACTTCGGTTTTATTTTCAATAAAAAATTTGTTCATTTGACTTTCATCATGCCAGACTGCTATCAAATCTCTCGATTTATCATCTTTAGTTCTCAAATCAAGTTCTTCAATCATATCAATCACATAAGGCACTTTTCCTCCCCATAGACAACCTTGCCAGTAAATAGAAATATCATCTTCTTCTTTTATTGATGCACGAGATTCTGGATTTGTCTCAAATGCACCTGGATACTTAGTATGTGGTTCCATCTTCAAAAAATGACATGGATGATGAACACCAATGTATTTTTTATTAGTAAAAATATCTTCATCTTTAATCTCACTAATAACTCTCATATCAGCATCAAGAAAAATAACATAATCAAATTTACAAAGATCTTCCTTTACCTTTAAAACAGTTTCCCATCTATACAGGGTAATATAAGGCCAAGGAAGATGTTCCTGATAATGAACAACAATATTTTCTGGAGGATTTTCAAGTTCACCATCAGTAAATATAAAATATTTCTTTTTTATTTGAGGTAAAAAATATTCTTCACATGATTGATACCAAGTAGGAAGAAAATTTAAATACTTATTCGTACCAATAAAAATAACTGCCAAATTAATCATAAAATCACCCATTCATTAGGAATTATATCACTAGTATCTAGGTTTTCATTATTAGATCCCCTAAACCAACCATCTGGAGCAACTACTTTTTTACTATTAGATAACCATGCTCCCCACCAACTAAAAGAAGAGTTTGCAATAATATGACCAGAGCATAAAGTCATCAAGCACATATCAACATAATTACTATTTTGTTCGGCAATCAAAAATCTGTCGTCAGAAAATAAATCTTGTTGATTACACCATTCTGGGTCATCAGAAAATACAAGAACGATTGTATCATTATCAAACTCTATTAATGCTTTTTTATAATAATCTAAATCTAAAGTAGTATGATTAGGATTAGAAATATAATCTGTTCTACGAATATGAATAGAAATTGGATTATTTAATCCAGAAATCATATCTTTACAAGGTTCTAAAATTTCATTTTTAAATTCAAAATCTCCTCTAATTTCACTATCAATATGTTTAAAATATTTTTCAGTCTGAAAGAATCCTTGTAAAGTTGCCCAATCAGGACAATTATTAAATAAATTTTCATCAAAACAAAAATTATTTTCTGTTACCACTGGACGATCTTTATCAATGTATTGAATATTAAGTTGACTTGTATTTGAAAGTTTAAAAGGAATTAATATCTGATGATCTGTCCATTCATTTTTATTTTCAGATGGAGGAAAACAATATTCATACCCACAATTCCTAGCAATACCTTTTAATGCTGCAAATTGAAACATTTGATTACCAAGTCTTCCAAATTTACCTAGAGAATTAAAACCAATCATAATCCAATTACCTTCAAAACATTAGGAATATAGTATTTTTTCATAATATTAATCCAATCAAAATTCTCAGAGTATTTTTTGATTTCAATACGATTATTAATTGAATAGTTTCTATTATCTACAATTTTAGATTCAACATACTCAATATCATTTATTTTGTTCTCAGGAATAACGGTAATAAAATCTTTTGATTGATCTAAGTTTGCCTTTCCACATTCAGTTACAACAACACCAAGTCCTGCAGCAAGAGCTTCCATACAAACGAGTGGATGTGCTTCACCATCACTTAACAATACAAGATTTCCATAATCTGTAAGATTAGTATAAAGAAATTCTTTAGACCATTCTCCAAGATAATTTTTATTAGTATCAAATCTTGGATCTGCATTGTTTCCAGCATACCAAAGACTATCAATCTTTTGAAACATATGCTGACGTTTTCTATAGTCAATCTTTGCAAGAAATATACTTCTATCTGAATATCTAGGATTATCTTTAAATAGAAAGTTAGAAATATTTACTCCATTTGGAGTAACAAACAATCTTTCCTCAGGTATAGAAAGTATATTTTTATATACATCTTTAATTCCAGTAGAAAGGCAAAAAATATTTGGTTTTATTTGTGAGAATGGTTTTGCAATTCTATTTCCATAATAACCCCATTTATCATATTGTTCCAAATACCCAAAATGACTTGTTATTGCACAAGGATACTGCACATATGGATATAATTGAATAAAATCATCATACTGAATATGAACAAAATCTGGTCTATATTGGTTTATTTTTTGAATTATTAAATTTGGGTTTTGAGTATTAATAATTTCAACACTGTGTCCGAGTTTTTCTAAAGCATTTTTAGAATCCCAGATCAAAATTTCAACAGCACCCCATCCTGTAGGTGGAATGGGCATAATACCAGGACCAACTATAGCAATTTTCATTTTAACTTTTCAGGATAATCTGTACAAATACCATAACAATTATATTTTTTTATTTCTTCCCAATTAAATTTATCCCATTCAGGCATAACAACGACAGTGTTATTTGTAAATACTTTTCCAGGATATGCCCAAATTATTTTTTTGGAAGTTAATGTGTAGTCATCTTGATGATGCCAAAAATAATTATAATTATAGGAATTGACTAACATTTCATGTAAAGTTTCAATATCTTTACAATGAATCCATAGATTATTGCTTCTACTCTCCAACCAATCCCAAGTTATTTTATATTGTGGTATATCATGACCCAACCATAATGTACTATTAGTTGAGTCATATCTCAAATCTATTTCAACATCATATCCAATAGATATACACTTATCTATCTGTTCTGGATTATTCTCTACTTCTGGATTAGGTCCTCCAATATTAGATCTATGAGCGATTATTATCATAATGAAGAAATATCTACAGTGTTTCTAATTTTTTTAATAAATTCATCCTTTTTATATTTAACTGTTTGCATAATTTCTTCTAGGTTCATATTATCAGAGGTTAGATCTACACCAACAGTGTCCATTAAACCCTTAACACGATTATCCCAAACTCCAAGATATTCAAGAGGAACTCCATTAGTAAGACAACAAATAGAAGTATGTGCTCTGGTAGTTACAACATAACTTGAATTTGCAAGAGTAGTATATAAATGCTTTGCACTAGTTACAAGAAAACTATTAGAACTATGATAATGATATTGCCTTTCACAATTATTAGAAATAATATAAATGGGAGAATTTGTTTGATTTCTTAAAATATTAACAGCATTTTCACATTCCTTAGGATCTACTTTTCCACCTTTCTCAATATTAACAATCAAATACTCTAAAGTCTTTTCTGGTCTTACATAAGAATCTCCCATCCACCATCCACCATCCATACCACTAATTAAATTTGGATATTCACCAACCATCTGATATATAATATCATCTCTTGTAATTAAAGCTAATGACTTATCAGCAATCTCCTTTGCAAAAGAAATGTCTGATTGACTATATTGTGTGGGAGACAATCCCCATCCAATAAAAGGTTTACCCGTATCAATAAGAGGTTTAAACAAATGTTTAAGTCCAGTATGGAGAGCACATCCAGCAAAAAGAACTACTAAATCAGAAGATTCTTTAATCCAACTTAGAGTTGCTTCAGTAAAAAATGGCGTCTTTCCCGATCCAAATCCATTTTCACCACTATCAAAAAATTCAATATAATGAAGTTGCATTTCAACATTATTAAATGTTTGTTTAAATGCTTCAATTCCACCTAAACTAAAAAAATCATTTCCCAAATTCATGGATGCTGGAGGAACTACTGCTGCTACTTTAATCATTTTTAACTTCCTAATTTAAGATTTATAATAAGATTTTGATAACTCCCAAGAATTATCAACATAATTATTGAAAAACTTTGCATCTGCTAGAGTATCACAACTTTTCCTTACACAATGTCCATCCATTTTTGTTGGTTGTATATCAGTTACAGGAAATCTCTTTATAAAAGAAAAATACTTAAAACCCTCTGGTCCAGGAGAAAATACATTTTCATATACACTATCAACATCATTGTAAACATTAGTTGACCAATCCAAATGCTTCATTGGATAAAAAATAATCACATCTGGAAAACGAGGATGATGGTGGGGAAGATGTAATTTTTCAGTATTACATTTAGTTAAATCTGGTACTCTATACAATATTGTATCATACCTTGCCATAATAATAAAGTCATATTTAATATTATAATCTTCTGCGTATTTTTTTACAATATTTGAAGATGTTTGTATAGAATATAACTGTGAAAGAATATTGCTATAGTTTGTATGATTCCAGCTTGGTAATTTTCCAGTAAACTTATCATCAATATATTTTAATGTTTTTGAAGAATGTTTAAATTTTTCTGGTTCATCAACTCTTAATTCTTTTGGATTATATAAAGAACAAATAATATCTACAGATTCTGGATGTATTGGACACTCATCAATCCCTGTCCAATTAGATACATCATATTTACCATTTTCTTTCCACCACATATGCCCAAAAACATCTACATCATATTTTTCCAAAAAGTAGTGTCTATAAGATTCATGTATATGAGGATTTTCTAAAAATCTAGGTTGACCATAAAAAGATAATGCAATTTTCATTAAACTTCCCCTTCATAATGTTCTAAAAAGTAATTTAGATCTTCTGGTGTCCCAATACCCCACATACCAGTTCTATCAATTTCTTTAATACGAATTTTTTTACCATCACCAATAGCTTCATTAAATACAGGGCAAACATAATATTCATTATTAACCCGAATATCCTTTCCAATCATTTGCTCTGCATACCTAACATAATCAGATCCTCTCTTCCAATAATAAATACCAACTGTAGCATGTTCTGATATTGGTTTTTTTTCTGCAACTTCAGAAACATACCCATCTTCACCTATTTTTGCATAAGACCACTTAGGATGAGTTGAAGGGAAAGTAATTATACCCCCATCCATATCTCCATTCTGAAAAGAATAAAGAGTTTCATTACTATCCCACTCAACGAATTGATCAGAATTCGCCATTACTAAAGGACTATCATTATCAATAAACTCTTTTGCAAGAAGAGTGGTACAACAAGCGCCTTCAGTAATTCCATCAACTTGTACAATATTACATTCAGGGGCGATTAAAGGAAGAAGATAATTGAGGTTATATTTTTCATAGTGTTCTTTTTGAACAATAAAAATGTAATTTGCTTTAATATTAAGATTCTCAACGACAACCTGAATCATTGGTTTCCCTTTCACCTCAATAAGAGGTTTGGGAAAAGTATATCCTTGGCTAGAAAATCTACTTCCAGCTCCAGCCATAGGAATAAGAACATTCATAGTTTTACTCTCCCAAGCAACTTTCTTTTTTGTACCATTAAGAATTTTTTTGATTTTATCAATTTTATTTTGATTAAGATCTTTACGATTTTCTACAGGTACAAGATGACATTTACTATCTAAAGCTCCCTGACGACCAATATGACTATCTTCAATGATAACAGTATCATTAGGAAGAGCACCTAGTGAAGTCATGCATTTCCAGTACATTGCTGGGAATGGTTTGTTGCGAACAACGTCTTCATTGGAGACATACATGTCCACAAACTCAAGCAGTCCCAAACGAAGAAGAATGATCTTAACGGTATTACGAATACTATTTGAAGCGACTGCAATCTTGTAACCACAGTCTACTAACTGTTGAAAGTATCCCATCAGTTCATAGTCTTTAGCAACACAATCATTAAATATCTTAAGAGTTGCTTCTTGCTTGTTTCTCCAGATCTTATCATATTGATCTACTGAAAGACCTTTATTTTTTGTTAGTAGTTCTAGTTTTGCTTTTGTGGGAAGACCATCATAAATGCTGACGTGCTCTTCTCTACTTATAGTATACTCTTCATCTAGTGCTTGATTTAATGCCTCATAATGATAATCTTTACTATCAATAAGAACACCATCTAAATCAAAAATTACCAACTTTGTCATTTTACATCTCTCCACAAAATATGATTAAAATTATGTTTTTTTACAGGAACTTTATTATAGATTTGAATATTCCATCCCAATAAAGTTTCTGGATTAATAATTGAACCAGATTCAATTATAGTATCTAGATTTTCATAAACATCAAAATACTTATCCATCAACTCAGATTTTGCAAAAGCAAATTGATCTTCTACTCCATATTCAGTATGTGCATACCCAGTACCTGGAACAGACTTAAGATTTATCTCATCTAAGTTATAATCAAAGAATGATCCTATTCTACTTTTAAAAAAAGTATCTGTTCTGAGTCTTACAACACAGTCATATTTAAAGTCATTCTCATCTTCATATCTTCTCTTCAACTGATTTGATTTATACAAACTATAAAACATAGATATTGTATTGTTTATTGGATGTGGGCATTTTGGATTAGGTTCCCACACATCCGAAACAAACTCTTTAGGTTCTTCAAATTCAATATACTTTGGTTCCCAACTATCCATCATATATTGCTTCATCCAAGATTCCCACTTACCTCTATCTTTATAACTTTCCCAAAAATAACTTTCCTTATCATACCATATATGTGCAAAAACATCAATTTTATGTTCTTTATTATCTTCCCAAATTACTTGAAGATGATTTTTATAACATTCCCTAATGTCTCTTGGCTGACCAGAATATAAAAGAGCAATTTTTTTCATTTATTTAAAAACCAATCATAAGTTTTTTTAATACCAATTTAGTGAAATTTTTGGAGACCATCCAAGTGATTTGATTTTACTTACATCAAGAACTTTTCTTGGAGTTCCATTTGGTTTAGACGTATCCCACTCAGTGATCGATACTATGAGTATTAATCAAAGAAGATCTTCTTATTGTACCATGAACTTCATATACTTTATCCAAAAGTAATTTTTCAAGATAAGAACCGTCTTGACCCGTTGCACCAATGATCAAAGTAATTTTTATTATATGCAATATAATATAATTTATATTATAATAAAAAAGAAGAGTTTTTGCAACTCTCCTCTGAAGGTTTTAAGTATCGCCACTAATTCTTTGACTGGAAATTGGAAACCAGGCATAACTACTTAAACAACTTCAACAGTTTCAAGATCATTATAAATGTATTCCATTAGGATATCATAATCATCCATTGGATCACCAGAAAAAACTACTCCATTGTTTTCATAATAACGACGGACCTTTTTATAAAGTTTTGGATTCTTTACATCAAGGAAAAATTCACCATTAGCAGCACCACGAAGGGTTTGAATGTCTTTCTTAAACTTTGAAATGAGAGTCATCTTTTTGAATATTGACTTTGATATTATAATGGTTTGACAGTGAACTGTCAATGGGGAATGTGGGGATCGAACCCACCTCAGCCGAATTATGAGTTCGGTGCATTCACCAGATTGCTAATCCCCCCTACCTCTTATCTAAGATATTATAGTAAAAGAGATTTGTCAAGAAGCATCATTGTTTAATATGGTGTGTATTTTTACTATTTCATCATCCGCAGGTATCATTATTGCTCTATTTCCTTTGTCTTCTATTCCAAGAGTTTCTCCATTTTCAACTCTTGTAATCATTTCGTCCCAGTTGTTTTGCCAGTATTCCACAGTGTAAAAAGAGATGTTGTTCATTGATTAAGGATATTTATAAGTCGGGATTGCTCCCAAAAGATGCTGTCTACTGCTGACTCACATCTCGTTATTTCCTTGAATGTATAATCATTATACCTATGATTGGTGTCATTGTCAAGAGGTAACATAGTGCTGCAAGAAATAAATCGTTAGATAACAAAGTTGAAATCGTC
>Ga0194023_1000202_pt1 | contig 10369 bp, 4 predicted proteins | sample IW6Sep16_MG_FD_140348 | JGI IMG/M metagenome (GOLD analysis project Ga0194023, IMG submission 140348) | Freshwater microbial communities from the Broadkill River, Lewes, Delaware, United States - IW6Sep16_MG | ecosystem: Environmental > Aquatic > Freshwater > River | place: USA: Delaware...
CTATTACTAGTTGCCTTATATTATCAAGTAAGTACCCATCAAAACCTGTCTACCACACTTCAAGCCTTTCAACAGTCGTGGAATACCAATAATAGTTTATTGTTGTTATTAGCCATATTACTAATGTGGCTTAATTGGAGTATCGAAGCATTGAAATGGCAACAAATTATGCAAGTTGTTGAAAAATTATCGTTTTTAGCTGCTTTTAAAGCCGTATTTTATGGCATTGCCCTATCCATTTTATTACCCAACCGCGTAGGCGAACATAGCAGTCGTGTACTACTACTCAAAAAAGCTAATAAACTTGAAGCCTTAGCCTTAAGCTTTGTAGGCAGCTATAGTCAGTTATTGACAAATATATTGTTAGGCACACTTAGTTTTGCGACATTTTACCATTGGTATTTTTCACCATCGTGGATATTGGTAGGATGCATTAGCAGTTTGTGCCTAAGCATCCTCATTGGATTATGGGCATACTACCACATGGCGTATGTTACACACCTGTTAAGTAGGGTTAGCTATATTAAACGACTAGCACCTTACACCAAAGGTTTACAATACTACCAAAACACGCAATTAAGTTACATTTTAGGGTTAAGCTGCTTGCGATACGCCATATATATGTTACAATATTTATTACTAATGTGGGCCTTTGGCGAGTCGGCAACTTTTACCTCAGCATTATTGGTAGCCAGCAGCATTTTTTTATGGCAAACCATTGTACCATCGGTAGCCATTGTAGAATTAGGCATAAGAGGACACGTAGCATTATTTTTTATGGCTTATATTAGCCCGCAGCAAGTCCCCATTTTAGCTGCCACGTTTAGCCTATGGGCTATTAATTTACTGTTACCTGCACTTATTGGTGGATTAATAATGTATTGGCGCGGTTGGTAAATATTAGTATTTGCGTTTTTTTCGTGAAATTTCTTCAATTTTTTCGTACAGCCAATTCCTATGACTTTCGCTACCTTTCAAATTAACAGCAATTTCATTCCGCAACTGCTCAATAGACTTTTTGCTCCCCATTTTTAGTCGAGTAAGTTTTTTTATATACTTGCATAAGTTTAAGTATAACTGTTTTCTGTTGTGACTAAGGCGTTTATTTCTACGTAAATACGCCTTAAAAGTATCAATCAAGTTATATAACGGTATAATTTCCTCCAACTCATAATACGACTTCATTAACAACGATTTGGTATCGGTATGATAGTAGGGGTCGGTAAAAGCCACATTATGCAGTAACAAAATGGTATCTTGATACTGTTGTTGATGATAAGCCAAACAAGCCTGTGAATACGTATACACATTTTCGCGCACTTCGGGCGACAAATGTTTGGTATACTTTTCTATAACATGTTGTGCGTAAGCTACATTGTTAAGACTTAAACTTAATTGAATAATATTTTTATAGTGAAATTGTGATAAATATCCCTCCTTAGGCGGTAATATTTTTCTCTCAAACAATAATTGATACAACTCAAATAGCTCAGGTAAGCGTTTTCTATTACGCATACTTTGCCGTATAATATAATTAGAAGCAAAAGTATACATATTATTCAGTTCATAGTCGGTAAACTCGTGTTTATGTACATCTAATGCTTCTAGCAAATTATGGTAATGTACATCACCATTTTCGCCAACAATAGTTTGTAAAATATGGTAATAAATATTTATAGATGAAATGTCTATGGTATTATCTTTGATATGTTGAGTAATTTCAGGCAAGAAAGCAGGTTCCTCAAAATCAATCGATACCAATCGAGCATCATTATATAGGTCGCAGCAAATTTTTAGTTTATTGTTAATATAATATACATCTAATTTTTTCAACAAGTCGATATATGCACCTACATTTCGGTCATCTTTATCAGCCTCAAACGCATACTTACATTCACTCAACAAATACTGATTAAAATGATAACTGCTATTGCGCAAGTTCGACTTAACTAAGGTATTTTTACTGTTTTCATAAGTTTGCGTAAAATACTTGTGTAAACCTCTTTTCCTATAAGCTGTTAACAAGTATCTACTAGTTACCCCATCATTTTCTTTAAACATTTTATACGCCAAAAAATCTTCCAACAATTTAGTTAAGGCACTCATTACATAGCGCAGTTTTTGCTCGTTAAAAGACAGCTTAGGAAAAATTTTAGGAAAAACTTTGGTACGGTTAATAGCTTTGCTAGTGTAATTAGGGTGAGCCGCTTTTAAAATACGGTACAAGGTGCTCACTTTATCATCTTTATTAAAAAAAGGCGATAATACATATTCATCAAATTTGCGAAAATCTTTACTGGTGAACGTTTTTAATATAGCAACTGGTTTACTCTTATACATACGCAAGCGATTATACCCTCAAAATAAGCTAAAATATTTATTATATACTATTGCTACCTTAACTTTTATGTAACATCTTATTATTTTACGTCATTTTGAAATAAAAAATGTCTTACATCTGCAATTGTGTATAGTATCTTTACACAAATTTTGTCTTTACTTGGGCGTTACTGCTAACGCCCAAGTAAAAAATTATTTATTAGCCTGATTATCAGTCTTTTTAATAGTACCATAAGCTGTTTGCAAACCATCATCTAGCTCACGATATACCTGATAAAAACCCTCATTAGCCCACATTTGTCGCGCCAAGTAAGCCTTAATAATGGTTTTTAATTCCGCCTTATCACGTAACAACAAATCACCTTTAAACTTTTTAATTTCACCCTTTACATGTTTAGTATATTGTCCAAATAACGCGTCGCCTACCTCAAAGTTAGCCAAATAATCTTGCAATTTTTTATTGCGTTCACTTATTTCAGCTGCCGTTAATTTGCTAGCATCATTTACCCGACTTTTATACTGTTCAAACTCAGTATTATTATTACTATAATAATCATATACAAACTGTGCTATTAAGCTTTTGGCTTTAATCAAAAACACTTCGCCTCCTGTGGTATCAATAGGCACTACAATATCGGGCGATACGCCACCACCACCATGTACCACGCGACCTTCGATAAGCGTTTTATACACTACAGTATCATTTTCACTATACCTTTTGCTAGTATCCGCAGCAGCTTGTTGCAAGCTATCAGCAGTTAGAGGCTTTTGATCATAACGTGCACTAATCTCTTTTCTATACGTTTCTACACCATCATCATAAGGCTTTTGAATACAACGCCCAGATGGGGTATGATAACGGGCCACTGTTAAACGCAAAGCACTGCCATTGCTCAAATCGTACTGTTCTTGTACTAAACCTTTTCCAAAAGACCTACGACCAACTACTGTGCCTCTATCCCAATCTTGCACTGCTCCCGATACAATTTCGCTAGCACTAGCCGAACCTTCGTCAATAAGGACTACTAATTCCCCATCTTCAAAAGCACCTCTACGACGTGCTGTATAGTCTTTACGGCGGGTATTTCTACCTTCGGTATATACCAACAATTTTTTGCCATCTACAAACTCATCTGCAATATTTACTGCAGCCGTTAAATACCCACCCGGATTTTGCCTAAGGTCGAGTATTAGTTTACTCATGCCATGCGTTTCTTTCAAATCGTACAAGGCTCTTGCAAACTCATTGTAGGTAGTAGCGCTAAATCGGTTAATTTTTATATACCCTACCTCCTCATCTAGCATATAATGTACATCTACACTTACCAGTGGAATTTGGTCGCGTTTAATGGCATAATCAATAACCTCGGGTACTCCTTTACGGTAAATGCCCACATTTACTGTAGTACCTTTTTCACCACGCAACTTACTTACCACTTCTTTGTTAGTAATGCCTATACCAGCCACTAAAGTATCTTCAATAGCTACAATTTTATCGCCTGCTCTAATCCCTAACTTTTCCGAAGGGCCACCAGCAATAGGCGTAACCACAACAATGGTATCTTTCACTATCGAAAACTCTACTCCTATGCCTTCAAAATTACCCTGCAACGATTCAGTTACATCTTGCAATTCTTTAGCCGGAATATAATTGCTATGCGGGTCAAGTTCGCTCAAGGTTTCCACAATTGCTTTTTCTACTAAATTTCCCGTACTAACCGTATCAACATATTTGGCATCAATATAGTTAAATACCTCCTCAATTTCAGGTATGGTACTCTGATTGGCAAAAACTACTTGTTGTGGTTTCCCTTTTAATGTTTCATACAATTTAAACCCCAATTGCATGCCTACCATTAACACTAGGGCAAATAATAAAGGGGTATAAGCATTTAAACTGCCACTGCTCGCATTCGACGGCTTACTGTTTGTTGGCTCGTAATCCATATAGGATATATCGTTTTAAGTATCAATATAATAATAATATTTTTTATTTGGGCGTTCCCCCCACAAGCCAAACTGCAAAAAATTAGCATTTTTTCCAGTTGTGTCTTGCGGGGGTCGGGCTTTGCGCCACTACGCTCTCGCTTCGGTGCTGCGCTCCACTGCGCACTGCTCCTACCGTCGCATGGCTCCAATCCCTAACGCGGTCGTCCTATTTACTTATTGCTGAAATAAATTGTAGGAACTCGTTTGCTTCGCATTCCTAATCTAGTACTTTTATCAAATATTTTAGGAACAAACTATAAAAGTTTATCACATTTATTTGTGTAAGGAACAGGCTTAGCTATATAATTGTTGACTATAACAGTACCTTAATAGTAATTGTGCAAACATATTTTTAACGCAAACGGCATTAAAAGTACTACTATTAGCGCAAATTAAGTAAAAACAAGCTGTCAAATTTAGTTTTTTGTAACAACATACCTTATATTAAACGCTAGGTGTGTCGTTGCACTGCTTATTTACGCAAAAATAGTGTTTTGCAAGCTAAATATAATATTCTTGCTATGTCTATAATACGTTTTTTTATATTCTTCTTGCTATTTTGTACTTTAGCATACTCTTCTACTGTTAACGCGCAAAATAGGAGCGTTGCAGTAGTTTACGATAATAGCGGTAGCATGAAAGATGCAGGGCAATGTGAAGGCATTAATTATGCTATGCAAGTAATGGTTGGTTTACTACATCCCAATGATGAGTTATATGTGTTTAAAATGCAACCTCCTAAGGGCGACCCTATCAACCTTAAAAGTAAACGTAGCTCTATCCAAATTATTAATGATACCTACACTTGTAATGCAGGTAGTACACCATACCAAGCTATTAATAATGCGGCTACAAAGTTAAAGGCGAGCAAAAAAGGCAAAAAATGGCTTATCGTACTCAGCGATGGCGAAATTCAGAGTAATAGCTTTCCTAAAAATAAACAAACCTTACGCCAGTTTGTAGAAGACACGGGTACGCGCATCATTTTTTTGAACGTTAATAAAAACCAAAGTACCCTCGACCGCTTTTTTGAACAGACAAATACGCCACAAAAAACATTGCGCACTTCTGGCAGCTTTGAACAGGTAATACAAACAATGGAGCAGATTGCTAGCAGTGTAATGACACTTTCTGATAGTGGGGTACAGGTCAATATGACTGGTAGTAATCAGGTAACTATTGATGCATTAATGCCCCTAAAACGTATTATTGTTTTACAACAAGATACGCGCAGAAGTACAACTTTGCCAAATATTACAGAGGCTAATGCCAACAACACAAAACTAAGCTTTAACGATAGTTATCAGGCGCAAAAGGCTAAGGGCAATTATCGTATGAAAGGACAAATTACGCACATTGTCAATAATAATAAAACAACTGTTATACCTAAAGGTGATGTGAATATCACCTTTGATGCTACAGTAAATGTAAGAAAGGTGAAGTTTTTGCCTGAAGCGGCAGCTAAACTAGTGGTAAGTATGGAAGGACGTTTTAAAGGACAAGATGCTAATGTGTATACTGTTTGTGATAGTATTCCTAATATTACGTTAGTGGCTAAAATTGTCGACCTTAATGAGCGACCCTTAGATGATGTGGTATTAAAAGATGCTAAAGTGCATTATATTAATGAGGAGTATAATACTACACACACTATGAAATACGACCCTGATGAAAAGCGTTTTATTGCAAATCTTCCTATTAGCAAAGATAGGTTTGTAATTTCGGTAGCGGCTGCTTTTGAGGGATATTTCGATTACCAAAGTAATGTGCTTGTGGTAACACGTGATCATTGCCCTATACCTGTGGCTAGTTTAACGGCTAATGCCCAAAGTTTAAAGGCTAATGTGTTAGATATGGCTAATGCGCCTAGCTTGCGCATTCAGCCGCTTATTAAAGAGGCTAATAAACCAGCTAGGAAACCTACAGCTTGGGAACTCAAAAATATTGATGTTGAATTAAGTAATGATGCCTTATTAGGATTAAATATAAAACGCAATAAACAAGATGGTACTATTACCGTTAGTCCAACTACTTTTTTGTGTGCTTGTTTTACTGCTACTGGCAAAGAAACATTGCAACTGCAACTAAGCAGTAAAAGTAAACACATAAAAATAGACCCTAATAATAATCAACTTACTATTCCTATTAGCGTAGCTGATGCTAGTTTTTGGGCTAAATGTGGCTGGTTAATTATTACAGGTATTATGCTGTTAATATTGTTTTGGTATATTATTGGACTCATAAAAAAGCCTCGCTTTTGTAGGGGAAGTGAAATTATTTTAAGTAAAGAAAGCCATATTTCTAAACGAAAACCTAAAAGTTACCCATTACCAACAGGCTTTATAGCACGTTACCTAATACCATATACTCCCGAAAAGCGTAGTGTGGGCAGCGTAAATTTTAAAGCTGGTAGCAGATGTAGTCATGTTTTAATAGCTAGAGAAACGCAAAATATAGATATGACGGTCTCTGGATTTCCAGTAGAAACGCCTAATAAAAAAGACCTTCGTTTGAGCCATGGTGAGCGATTGGAAATACAAAAACGTAGTAGCAAGGAGGTATATGAATACCGAAAACTATAGACCCAAAATATAAATAGGCTGCTACAAAATTGTAGCAACCTATGTTAAATCAGCAAGTCATTGTAAATCTGTATAAGGGTGGGATATAATGTGTTTTTGTAAATAGTAGTGTTTAACTACCTTGCACACATAAAAACAAATAACTTGCCAATAAATGCTACATAATATTATTAAACCTACATTTTTGTCTATTTGACATTGCAATGACTTTTAGGGTTTCTAGTAAATTGCCTGATTTTACTTTTAATTTTATTTAAGCCGCTTGCAACGAAGCGCAATGGTTGCTTATCAGTATATATGTTCAAAGCAAATAGCACATTTTTATTTTTTGTAAAAAATACCATATGAACAAGTTATTGTTAGCATTATTTTCGGTAGTGCTATTGTTGAACTATGCGCTAATACAGGGGCAAAGTACTTATGTGCCGTTGGGTAGTCCTGCTTATCACTTTATTGACCGTATTGAAATTAAAACGGGGGCTTTTAGTAATTACTTGCATACCAGTGCTAAGCCGTATAACCGCTTTTTTGTAGCACTTCATGCCGAAGATATGAATGAGGTGCAAGGGGCTTATTTTAGACAAAAAGACCGATTTAACCAGTATTATTTGTATAAAGATAATAGCGAATGGACAACATGGGGCTTGATTAAAAGCAAACGCCCTATTTTTAAAAAATTGTATGAATATAAGGCTGATTTCTTATTTACTAAGGTATATAGTGATTTCTTAATAAAGGTAAATCCTGTTTTTCATTTTAGTATGGGTAGCGATTTTGGTGATAGTGATAATATTCAATATATTAATTCTAAAGGCTTAAGTATTAGGGGCTTGGTTAGCGAAAAGCTGGGTTTTCATGCGTTTGTAACTGATAACCAAGTAAGTGTGCTAAACTATGTGAAAGGACGGTATTTGCATGGTACGTATGCGGCAGTGCCTAATGAAGGGCGTTTTAAGTTGTTTTCTAGCAGTGTTAGTGATAGTTTTGCGGAAGGGGTAGATTATTACAGCGCTAAGGGATACATCACTTATCAACCTATAGAACGTATTAGAATGCAGTTCGGATATGATAAAAATTTTATTGGCAATGGTATTCGCTCTTTATTTTTGTCTGATTTTTCGGCTAATCACTTGTTTTTGAAGGTGAATACTAAGGTGTGGAAGTTTAACTACCAAAACTTGTTTATGCAGTTAATCGCGCCGCACCAGTATGGGCTAGACCAACTGCTGCCTACTAAGTATGCTAGCATGCACCACCTTAGTTTTAATGTGACTAAATGGCTAAATATTGGGGCTTTTGAAAGTGTGGTTTTCGACCGTGAAAATGGTTTTGAACTGCATTATCTTAATCCAGTGATGTTTTATAGGGCAGTCGAATTTCAACTGGGTAGCCCTGATAATGTGTTGCTGGGCATTGATTGGAAGGTAAATTTTTTACGCCATTTCTCGTTTTACGGACAGTTTATGTTGGATGAGTTTAGGTTTAGTGATTTTATCAGCAATAATGGCTGGTGGGGTAATAAAAATGGTTTTCAGCTTGGACTTAAATATATTGATGTGTTTAATGTCTCTAATCTCGATTGGCAGCTTGAATATAATCAGGTGCGACCGTATGCGTATACGCACCACACGGCAGCGGGTAATTACACGCATTTTAACCAGCCTTTGGCACATCCTTTGGGGGCAAATTTTAGAGAAATTTTAACGCAAATTTGGTATCAACCTCGACCACATGTGTATTTGCAAACGCAATTGCTATATGCTCAATATGGCAACGATACGGCAACAGAAAATTGGGGACATAATATTTTGCTACTAAATAGCGAAAACCGACCACAGGACTATGATAACCAGTTGCTTCAGGGGAATAAAACAGAGGTATGGCTGGCTAACATAACCTTGAGTTGGATGAACAAACAAAACTTATTTTGGGACTTAAACTATACTTATCGTCAATCGAGTAGCCAAAGTTTAGATGTGCAAGCTAGTACCCATTTTATTGGCTTGGGTATGCGTTTAAATATGTATCAAAAAAGTTTGTTGTTTTAATACTTTAAGAAGCGGTAATTTCGCCACGATATTTTTTTTTATTTGGGCGTTACCCCCACAAGCCAAACTGCAAAAAACATAGCTGTTTTTTACAGTTCTGTCTTGTGGGGGTCGGGCTTTGCGCCACTACGCTCTCGCTTCGGTGCTACGTTCCACTGCGCACTGCTCCTATCGTCGCCTGGCTCCAATCCCTAACGCGGTCGTCCTATTTAACGTGGTTGGTCCTTTAAAGGGCTAAGCAAAACAAACGTATGCTTAATAACAAGAACCCCCTTTTTTAGCTAAAAAAGGGGGTTCTTGTAAAAAAGGTAATCGTAGTTATTTAAAACTTAGGACATTCCAATCCAGTGCTTTTGGGACGTAAGGTATTGGTATAAATAACCGATACTTCTACACCACCACGACCAGCATTAACCGCAGCCAATTGACTACCAATGGTAATATCGTAGCTCAATCCCACCGAAATTTCGTTGAAATCTACTTTTGCGGCAGCTACCAATGCATCTACATTAAAAGCGGCCTCTACATCACTAGCAGTACGAATAAACGCACCCAACGCAAACGACTTTTCGATGTTTAAACGGGGGTTATAGTCAAATAAAAAGCTGAAGTAAGAACCTGTATAAATTTGGGTATGAGCGGCTTGTTTATTAAAATAAATACTCGGTAAAATATCAAAACGTTCAGCTAGGGCAATACTTGCACCTGCTTGCGCCGTTATTTTAGAAAACAGCTTGTCGCTGCCATTAGGTTGAAAACTAATATTAGATTGTGTAAGATGAAACATACCACCACCCACATAAACATTATTACGTTCGGCAAACATTTTGTAAAACATCACACCAGCTGCCACGTTAGCCGCAAAAATGCTTCTACCCGTAAGTGTTTCGCCGCTAGCTAAACTTGCATCAAAGCCTTCGCCATTAAATTGACTACCAAACTGCGCATTTTCGAGGTTAAAGCTTTGTTGGCGTGCACCTACAGCCAAACCCACCGAAAAATAAGTACGATGTGCCAAAGACATATTATAAGCCAAATTTACATCAATATAATTGGTCATATAATTAATATCACCAGCGCGGTCGTTGTAAATAAGCAAACCCACCGCCAAACGATTATCATTATTACGGTTGACAAAAGCCATATCGCCAGCGCCAATAATGGTACGAAAAGCGTTACCTGGCATTATTGACGACCACTGATTGCGATATATTGCCCCTACTCTAACATCACCATCCATTAAGCCCGTCATAGCAGGATTTAAGAAAAGCGGCGAGGCATGATTTTGTGAAAAATGTACATCTTGAGCTTGTATAAAGTGGGTATAGCTGCCCATAAAAGCTAGTAGTATAATACTATAGATAATTGTTTTCATGGAAATATATTGAAACGTATTAAAGGATATGGTAA
>Ga0194023_1000203_pt1 | contig 10363 bp, 9 predicted proteins | sample IW6Sep16_MG_FD_140348 | JGI IMG/M metagenome (GOLD analysis project Ga0194023, IMG submission 140348) | Freshwater microbial communities from the Broadkill River, Lewes, Delaware, United States - IW6Sep16_MG | ecosystem: Environmental > Aquatic > Freshwater > River | place: USA: Delaware...
CCCGCGTTAGGGATTGGAGGGGAGCGACGCAAGGAGCTGTGCGCAGTGGAGCGTAGCACCGTAGCGAACGCGGAGCCCCGCAAAGCCCGACCCCCACAAGACACAACTGTGAAAAAATTTATTTTTTTGCAGTTTGGCTTGTGGGGGGAACGCCCAAATACTAAAAAAGCAAATCAAAGCTACACATTATATTTGACACCTGCCTATATTTAAGTATTGTGCGTTGTTTTTGTTGTTAACAATAAAATGTGTATGTTTTTTGTTTAAGCATATTACCTTTAAAAAAGGACAAATGTAAGACACCGGCAGCTAGTTTACATTTGTACATTAAAGGAAACGATAATGCATACATGAAACTTCTAAAAATACACTATTATTCGTAATTTAGTCCACACATATTAATTAAACACACAATTAACTGCACAATTATGAAAAAAGCATATATTACAACGAGTATTATTGGTATAATAATGGTATTGTTTTATGCATGTGGTGGCGGCCAAAAAGTTCAAAGTAGCGAAAATACGACTACAACAGTAAAAAAAGTTAGCCCCCAAAAAACTAAAAAAGCCAAAAATGTGAACTGGTTAGGCTTAGATATTTTGCCAGATGTGGTGAAAAAAAAGCCCAAAAAAGTATTTATCACACTTTATACCGATTGGTGTACTTGGTGCAAAAAAATGGATGATGAAACCTACAAAAATCCACATATTATCGAATATTTAAACAAAAATTACCATTCGGTACGTTTTAATGGCGAAATGACCGATAGTATTGAATTTTTAGGAGAGTTATACAAATTTATTCCACGTGGAAGTCGTGGTTACAATGAGCTAGCCGCCAGTTTATTAGATGGCAAATTAAGCTATCCGGCCATTGTATTTTTAGACGAAGATTTGACTAAGATACAAAGTTTGCCAGGTTATAAAGACCCTCGCACCCTTGATATGATTATTAACTATTTTGGCAGCGACAGTCACAAAACCACCCCTTGGGGCGACTACAAAGAACAGTACGTATCTGTTATAGAGCCTGCTCCTGAAGAAGAAAAACAAAAGATTGAAGAAAAATAATTTATTTAAGGTAGTGCTATATTGTTTTTGCGCATGAAAAGTGTATTTTGTGGCAATATCTTGCATAAAGCAGCATATTGTATACACCAGTTTTACTACACTACTTTATTTCTTCCGATTAGTATTATTAACCCTAATAGTTTTTAATATACCGTAATATTACCACTCTAAAAATTACCAAAGCCATTTATCTACAAGAAAAACGCCCATCTTTTGCATATGCATGCTTACAAAAGCTAAGTGACCCCTATACAAGCGCAACGTCAAAAGTAAAGCATCATAGCCAAAGTAAACCGTTATAATTTTGTAGAAGTGTAGAGGATATGATATGTCTGTAACAAAAAAAACGACTAAATCACCAAGCGACAAAGAGCTGATAACTCAAATATTGGCCACGGGTGATACTACTTTGTTTGGTATACTATACGATAGATATGCCAACAAAATATATCGCAAGTGTATATCGATGGTAAAGAACACAGAAGATGCCCAAGACTTGAGCCATGACATTTTAGTAAAAGCTTTTTTAAACATTGCTCGTTTTGCTGGCAACTCTAGTTTTTCCACTTGGTTATATGCTATTACCTATAATCAATGCATCGATTTTTTGCGGCAGCGTCAAAAGAAACGTACTATTGAGTTTGATTCTGCCTACGAAAACATTGACCAAGTTGATGACGAGGAGACGGTTATTGCCGAAAAGAAATTATTTGATATGGAGGTAGAACGCTTGCAAGAGCTTATGTATCTGTTATCAAATGAAGACCGAGCTATATTGTTGATGAAGTACCAAGACGAAATGTCGGTAGATGATATTAGACAGGTACTGAACCTAAATATTAGTGCGGTAAAAATGCGTCTGAAACGAGCGCGCGACCGTCTGCGCAAACATTATCATAGGATTTATGTCAAAAGTTAACGCTTATGTTATCAAATAACAACCCGTTCAAACGTATCGTTCCTGCCGAAGATTTGCCAGAATCTCATAAAAAACAAGTACTTGATACGGTAGATACTGCTAAGTTTTTGCTAGAAATAGCTAATTTATTTACGCTTCAACAAGCGGAAACAAATGTTAACTTACTATCTACTTTAATTGATAGTCCTAATACAACTAATAAAGACGATTTTAAACGCCCACAATAAGCATCTGCAATAATGGATAATATGCCATTATTTCCTACACTAATACTTAATACCCCTTTAAAAAACAGCCTTGATGAAAGACCTTTCACTTGAATCGTTAAAAAGTCTTACCGAAATATTAATTAATGCAGGTTCTACTGTATTGTATGTTGTTGCGTTGTTTCTATTGGGCTGGCTTGTAGCTCGCTTTGTATATTATGTTATACATAAACTGCTCACTATAGCCAAATTCGATGCGCTAAGTGAACGAATTAATGCCCAAGAAATGCTGCAAAAAGCAAATGTATCTGCTTCGCCTAGTGCTATTGTGGCACGTTTTGTATACTATATTGTGCTGCTCTTATTTATCATTCTAATTACCGATTCGCTGGGCTTGTCGGTTATTTCGGAGTTATTGAGCGAGTTTATTAATTTTGTGCCTAACTTAATTGCCGCTATCCTCATATTTATATTAGGGGTTTTTGTGGCAGGTATTATCCGCGATGTAATTGCCGCTACCACAGCTTCTTTAGGTGTTGGACCTGGTAAATTTATTAGTGCTTTTGTATATTATTTTTTGGTAATTATGGTTAGTTTATCTGCATTAAAACAAATTAATGTCGATACTTCTTTGATTTCCAACAATATAGAGTATTTTGTTATGGCAGTGTTATTAGCTTCTAGCATTTCCTATGGCTTCGCTTCTTACCCATTTATGCGTAATATGTTGGCTTCTTATTTTGGTAAACGCACCTTTGAGGTTGGGCAAAAAATTCAGGTCGATGATGTGGTTGGTACAATCGTACAAATCAATAGCGTATCCGTTGTAATACAAACCGATGTCGATTTTGTGGTTATTCCGAGCATGGAATTGATGAACAAAAATGTGCACATTATTGCATTAAAACAACCTGAATAATTACTATATTTTATCGTTGCAAAAAGGACTTGGTAGCTGCTACTAAGTCCTTTTTTGCATTTAAGGGGTAAGACTATTTATTTTTTTATTTTTATTTGGGCGTTCCCCCCCGCACCTAAACTGCAAAAAATATTTAATTTTTTGCAGTTTAGGTGCGGGGGGTCGGGCTTTGCGCCACTACGCTCTCGCTTCGGTGCTGCGCTCCACTGCGCACGGCTCGATTCCTCGCCTGGCTCCAATCCCTAACGCGGTCGTTCTAACAAAGTTTTTGTGTAGGCGGCAAATATGTACTACCAGCTGCTACAAATAACTTAACTATATACCCCAAACCCATGGTTACCGAAGCCCCGCGTTAGGGATTGGAGGGGAGCGACGCAAGGAGCTGTGCGCAGTGGAGCGCAGCACCGTAGCGAACGCGGAGCCCCGCAAAGCCCGACCCCACAGCGTCCTGATAAGGCGGTGTGGGGTAACGCCCAAATAAAAAATAACATAAATATTAACACAAATACTCCAATTATTCTACTTTCTTTTTTAGTTTTGGAAATACAGATTTTTTCATTAAATACTTTACTTTGTATCCTACATTACCATCGCCGTTTTTAGGTGCGCCTTTGCAAAAAAACAAACATTACCACATTGTTGGTGGCGGAATTGCTGGTTTGTTAATGGGCTATTGGCTGAAAAAAGCAGGACAAAGTTTTAATATTTACGAAAAAACGGCGCGTGTAGGTGGCTTGTTAAATACAAGCAATACCCCTTTTGGCATTGCAGAGCATGCCGCTAACGGCGTATTATGGACTCCCGCGTTTCAGGAGTTATGTGAAGATATAGCATTGCCATTATTAAGCACAAAAAAAGCAAGCAAAAACAGGTTTATTGTGCGCAACAAAACCCTGCACAAATATCCACTAGGTTTTAGCGAAACATTGGTATTGCTTAAAAACTTATGCATCACCTCAAAGCGAAATCCTTTTGTTACCATAAAGCAATTTAGCGATGTTTACTTGAGCAACAAAGTATCAGCACAATTATTAGAGCCAGCTTTAGCCGGCATTTACGCTGCCGAACTAGACGAACTTAGTTTTCCGGCGGTTTTGCCCAGTTTAGCTACTCTACAAAGCAATAATTGGCCACTAGCTTGGCAATTACCTAAGTTATTGTTTTCGGGCAGAAAAAAAGCCCCCAAACATTTGCGCGGTGGCATATTAAGCTTTAAAGGCGGCATGCAAAGTTTAGTCAATGCCCTTGAACAACATTTAAAAGCACATATTTTTTACAACGTTGATGGGCAAAGCTTAAACATTCACAAAGCAGCTTTGAACGAGCGTTACATTTTGTGTACACCTGCACACATAAGCGCTTCATTTTTTGAACAAGGCCCTGTTGCCACTTTATTATCGCAGGTAAAATATGCAAGTATCATAAGTAGTACCCTATTTTTTAACAAAGCTGCAATAAGCAATTTACCAGCAGGTTTTGGTTGCTTAATACCGCGCAACGAAGGTTTGCAAACCTTAGGCATATTATTTAACCATCACATTTACCCCCATCGCATAAACAACGATAACATTATTAGTCTTACCTGCATTGTGCGCGATACCACAGGCGAACTTATACAATTAAGTAATGATAATATGTTAAATTTATTACAACAAGAGCTTAGGCAATTATTTACTGTAAAAGACAAGGCCTTGCACGCCGAAATACATAGATGGCCAAATGGCATACCCATTTATTCGCCACAGTTACACGCCAATTGGTTTCACTTACAACAACATCTACAAAACGATTATAGCACGATAAATTTATTGGGAAATTATACTGGAAAAATTTCTATTAGGCAAATGTGTGCAACTATAGCAGCAATCACAAAAAAAATCGGTTAATTTTTTAGCAAAAGCTTGTGTAATAAAAAAAAGCGTTTTATATTTGCATCGCTTTAGTAAAAAAGCACAAAGGGCGATTAGCTCAGCTGGTTCAGAGCACCTGCCTTACAAGCAGGGGGTCACTGGTTCGAATCCAGTATCGCCCACTAAAAAGTGTTAAGTAATATAATTGCTTAACACTTTTTTTATGCGCTAAAGTAAATCTACATAAAGTAAAGCACCTACAAACCCATTTGTTCTAAAAGAGAAATTGGATATAGTAGGTGCAATTTGCATAAAAAGTAGCTTATAAGGTTATGGTGTAATTATTGGTGATAACCATGTAATAAGTTCCTAGTGTTTCCCCCGTATAGCTTTCAATATCTTTCTTTCTGTGCTATCAATACGTCTTTGTACCTTTTTCACATCTTCGGACGGTCTTAAATTTTCAGGACGAACCCCTCTTTTCAGTAACATGTTTCTAACAGCTGTATTGTTTTCTATATGTTCGGTAGTAATCGCCCTATCACCCATCAAATCTTTATCTACTACGTTATGACTCGTCAATTCTGTAGCAAAATCTTTAGCTTTTATCACTAATGTAGGTAAAAAATCTGCAAGCGGTCTACTTGTGGGTACCTTAAAGCGTAGTTTCATAGATTTAGTGGTCTTACCACCAAACAACGCTTTATCTCCTTTCGACCGTATTTTGGCGAAGCTTTGACTATTAACACCTCGTTCATAAATAATGCCCGAAAGTTTCTTTTCCGATTTCGATAACTTGACCCTGGCATTCACCCGTGCTACATCTAACAGCCTTTTTTCTATTAATTCTTGTTTGCGCGTTTGTACCGCAAAATAAGTTTGAGCAAAAGCTATTTCGCGTTTAGTCGCACTGCCATTTTGGGCAATTAAATAACAAGCGTATCGTGTCAAGGCCACATCCTCTTGTTTATTTTCTCCACCACTCTCTAACTCAATCACTTTATGAGAGGGTCTAAAATGATCGTGTGAATGTTGGCCCGCATTATTACAGCTTTCCGAGGCTTTTGTTATTAATACTGAAAACTTTTCCCATTCTCTGTAATTGAAAATAACCATTAATTCACGCGCGCTCCAATACTCTAAATCATCTAACTTATAACAAGCATCCTCAAACTTTTCAAACAATTCAGTTATTAATTTTTTTTTCATAAAACTCATTAATTTATTATATATAAAATATTATTATTAGACTATATAGTCTAGCCTTTCCTTTTCAGTAGCAAGTTTATTAATATTTCCATAAAATTTGTGAAGCTTTCCATTTAATCTAATGCCAATATACCAACGTTTATTTAAATCTCTATTAATGGGATAAACTTTAAAACTTTTGGCTTCAGGGTGTTTTTTTTTAGTCATTGGTTTTTTTGCAAAAAGCAAAAATATCAATGTTACAAAAATGATACTAAAAGTATACTGATAATCAGGGTGTTATGTAAAAGGTGCCCAAAACAGGAGTCGAACCTGCACGCCTTTTATCAAGGCACAAGGCCCTCAACCTTGCGTGTCTACCAATTCCACCATTTGGGCATTGCAGTATTAGCCGCAAAGATACACAAAAAATGTTTTGTTTTGCAGGAAAAGCCTTCAATTTTTTACAACACTTTTTACTTCCTAAAAGCTGTGCAAGTATCTTAAAGTTTACTCAAAAGTATTGGTTGTGATAATTAGGTATAATCAAGGTGTAATAGTATTGTCATATTTTTCAAACCTTTCTCTTTGTTTTTCGTAAACTGATGTGTATGTAAGCCACAAGCACATAACTACATAATAATCAGCAAGCTAGACTATTTTGCATGTGCTAAAAAAAACGGTTTTTAAGCGCTTACATACATAATAAACTTTTTTGCCATACATAGTTTTAACATAATGTGGCATGCTATTTGGAATTACATTACCAATAAAAAACCATTATTGTATGAAAAACGTAACGCTTGTACTCATTGCCACCTTACTAACTGTTTTTACACCATGTGTTAACATTACTGCTACTAATAATTTGGATACTAGTGATGACTGCAAAATAAATATTGCCTTTGAATATGATGTTCAAGACCTTAGGGTACAATTTACCAACGCTATAACAGGTATGTTTGATAGCTTAACTTGGGACTTTGGCGATAATACTGCTATTTCTACTGAAGATAATCCTACACATGCTTATAAAGACGAAGGTACTTATACTTTTTGTGTAACAGCAAAAAATACTAGCAATGGCTGCGAAGAGCGTTTTTGTGGAGAAGTACATGTATTTAAATAAACATTAAACAAATTACAAATTTGTTTTGTTTTTCATGGTTTAGGTTAAAAAAAACAAAAAAAAGTTGCTCTTATTTACTAAGAGCAACTTTTTTATATTAGCTGTTTCCATAAATATTTAGCATCTTCATTAGCAGGATTAAGTTGCAATACTTTTTTAACAATCATTTTGGCATCGCTAGTTTTGCGCTGTAATAAAAACAACGCAGCCTTGTTTAACAAAGCCTTTTCGTAGTCAGGATTTAGTTGTAGTGCTTTATTGTATAAATGCATAGCTTTTGAAAATGCTCCCAAATTAACACACACATATCCTAAATTGCATAAAGCCGCTGCATGCGTAGGGTTTTCCTCAATAATTTTTTCAAAAATAAGTTTTGCTGCCTCAAATTTTGCATTTTGTAAATATGCCACACCCAATTTATTATTAAAATCTGCATTTAGTGGTAACAGTGCTACTGCGTGTTCAAAGTATTTTTCTGCCTCTACATACTGCTTTTTTTGCAGATAAGCTTCCCCAATACGATAAGCTGTCCATGCATCTTTAATATGATGTAAAGCTGTTGATTTTGATAATGTTATCACTGTTGACATGTTATTTTGCAAATACGCTAAATGTACGGCAACAGGTAGCTTTTTTAAATTACTAAGTTTTGATTGGTTAAGATATACGGTCACCGAATCAAGTAGGGTTGATACATTACTATAACTTTCGTAATAATGCAAGTAAGCTTTGGCCCAATTTAAAGGGCTAGTTGTAGTTGATGTTACATTAGCTAAGCCGATAAAGTTTTCTACGGCATGCTTTTCGGTATCAGGAATAGGGCGGCGAATATAATGGTCGTGTATAGTTACATGAGGAATATCTATACTACCCGAAACTGGCATATGACAACTAGCGCAGTTATTATTATTAGACTGCTTTCTTTCACTCAAATCTATAGTGCAAGTTTGTTGTTGGTGACATCCCTCACAAGCACGATTAAACGTTTTAGCAGGTGTTTTAGTTACACTTACATGTGGATTATGACAACTTAAACAAGTCATATTGCTATTTTTGTAACAAGCACTTTTTGTTAATCTGTGTGCTTGCGAGGCCATTATAAACTGCGTTTCATTACCATCAAATTCAGGCAAAAATACATCCATCACTGTATGCAAGTTCATAGCAGGTCTAAAGTCGTCAAAATTTTTTCCTTCTTTTAAAATAGCTACTCCTTGCAAATGGCAACGTTGACATACACTCATTTGTAGCCCTCTTGTTGGTAGTTTACTTGGATTTACAATACTATAATCTACCTGTGTTGCGGTGTCTACTAATATTCCAGCCAATTTTTCTTGCACATGTACCTCACCAGGTCCATGACAACGCTCGCAACTTATTCCCAAAGGTATTTCATGATACTTATTTTCTGAACCTTCCGCAAAATTTGGTAAGCTATTATGACAACTCATACATTCTAAACCAATAATTCTGTTAAACCGACTACTAAAGCCACCTTCAAAACCAGGTGCTAAGTCCCAAATTCCTTTTTGTGTATAAAAGGTAATTGGTGCTTGATATACGTAGCCATTTTCTTCATATAAATGTGAGTTTGTGTGTTGTCCCGAACCAATAATATAACGCACTTGTTGAGTTCTTTTATAAATAGTATCCTCATTTTCAAGCCTATATTCTAATATAAACAATGAATCAGTGCCACGCCAAAAAGGTTTATAATAAAAATCATTAATACTATCATATACCGCTGTATGTTGGTCAAAATGAGCGGCACTTTTTGTTTTAGTAGCATAATGTAGTGATTTCCCCATTCCCGTTTCCATAAAACTATCATAAATCTCTTTATGGCAAGACGCGCAAGTTTCCCCCCCCACATAATTTACGCTATCGTGTAAACTGGCATAAGGCAACTTTGGCGGCAACACTTGTTCATATGATTGGCAATAATAAAATAAGCTAATAAATAAACTTGTACTTATTAAAAGTAATATATTTTTCATACGCGCAGGGCTTTAATAAAGCTATATCCTATAAGTTCTAAAGATACATTAATTTAAGCAATAAGCAGATGGATTTTTTAGGTAATAATGTACAGTGCCTCTCAAAACATGTGCAAGTATTTAACTATTTTTTAGCTTCAAAATTACTTTTTTAAAAACACATTTTACGTTAACAATAAAAAATAAAAATTATTTCTCTATTAACTATTGTTATACACATTAAAGGTATACTTTTTGCTAAACCCTATAATTAGTTACTTATTTTTTTTAACTTGCTTAATATTATTTATTTGTTTAATCTCAATAACTATATTTTTTCATACATATATTTAATCATTGAGCATTAAAAAAAACAAAAAAATAACATTGAAAACTTGCATAAACTTATGTCTTCTAATATTCATAAATGTTTTATTGTAAACATAATATATTCAAGTGTTTTTGTTATTTTTACTGTTGATACTGGTGTATAAATTCACCATTAAGTGGTATCAAAACAGCATCACGTATTCCCAAATAACAATAATTCTTGCTACTCAAGTACCATAGCTAATTCATTTACCCCTAGTTGTTCAAAATAAGCCGATTTTTTTCACATTAAATAGTTTAAAACATTACTCCCTTACTTGATTTTCTACTTTTCGTTGATATTTTTTACAACATATTACAAACACGTTGCTTGTATGCATTACAAAATGAAATTAGTACAGGGCGATATTACCACCCTAAAGGTTGATGCCATTGTTAACTCTGCTAACCCTACTTTATTAGGTGGCAGTGGCATTGACGGAAAAATTCACCGAGTTGCTGGCCCACGATTGGTTGCCGAATGTTATACTTTGCAGGGTTGCAAAAAAGGAGAAGCTAAAATTACTCGTGGCTACAATTTGCCAGCTAAACGAGTAATTCATACGGTTGCCCCTACTTGGTTAAATGGCAACTATAATGAACTTGATATACTTGCACAATGTTATATCAATAGTTTAAAACTTGCTATTAAAGAAAAACTTCAAACTATCGCATTTCCTAATGTTGGAACAGGCATTTACGGCTTTCCTAAGGCTTTGGCTGCTGAAATAGTA
>Ga0194023_1000204_pt1 | contig 10348 bp, 9 predicted proteins | sample IW6Sep16_MG_FD_140348 | JGI IMG/M metagenome (GOLD analysis project Ga0194023, IMG submission 140348) | Freshwater microbial communities from the Broadkill River, Lewes, Delaware, United States - IW6Sep16_MG | ecosystem: Environmental > Aquatic > Freshwater > River | place: USA: Delaware...
CACGAGCTCGTCGACGGCCGCCTGCGTATCGCGGGCACGCATCAGCAGCTCTTGGTGACGTGCTCGCCCAAGGGTCTAGCTCCGACCATCCGCCGCTTCGTCGAGGCGCAGCGCCGCAACGATCCGCGCTACTACGTTGTGCGCGCTGCGTCGTGGGACAACCCGCACCTCGAGCGCGAGACGATCCGGGGCTGGCTCAACAACATGAGCAGGCGCCGCGCCAGGCAAGAGATCTACGGCGACATCCTCCGGCCGGAGCACGTCGTGTTTCCTGAGGTGGAGATGCACGGCGGGCGGCACTTCGTCGACTTCGATTGGCGCCAGCATCAACATTGGCCATGGGTGCTGGGGATCGACTGGGGCAACGTGACCGGGCACGTCGCGCTCGACATCCGCGTCGACCCTCATACCAAGCGCTGGACCGTCGCCGACCAGCTCTGCCCGGCCGAGGAAGACTTCCCAGGGCAGAAGGCAAGCGATCGGAAGTTTCGGCACATGGTCAAGGCGTGGCTGGGAGAGCGACAACGCCCTCCGGTCGTCGCAGGCGTGGACCGCGCGAAGCCCAACGAAAATCACTGGCTGCAGTCGCTACTGCCGCGCACGGCCGTCACCTCGCTCGAAACCAAGAACGAGCAGCGGATCATCAGCGGCCTGGAGTTGCTTCGTGACGCGCTGGACCCGTCGGACGACCCCGCCCCCCGCCTTCGTTTCAGCACGTCGATCCCGCGCAAGGCCGTGTCCGACAAAAACCCCGGCCTGATTCCCTCGCTGCAGAACTTTCGCTTTACGGTCGACCGCTACGGCTCGCCCAACTATCGGCGCGTGCACGACGACGAGAGCAAACACGCGGTCGACGCGCTGCGTTACGCTTACAGCGCATGTCGGCTCCGCTCGGATCTCCACGTGCGCCTGCCGTCCATGGTCGGGCTCGACAACGACGGCAACGTGCAGGGCAACCGAGTGAGCGAGCACCGGCCGCATTGGTAGCGTGTTGGCAGTGCTAGCGCGTCTCAATGGCGCGGTGTAGGATGGCGGCGCGATGGCTGACTGGTACGACACAGAGTTGAGCGAGATCACGGCGCTAACCCGCAAGGGCGAGTCGCAGCCTTATACCCAGCGCGACATGCACGCCTTCCGCGCGAACTCGCGCCAGCTCGAGCAGTTCCTCGACGGGGACTGGTCGAGCATGGACGACGAGATCCGCGAGCGTATGCCGAACGCGCACAAAGCGGGCATGACCTACGATGTGATCCCGCTTGTCAGTCGATTTGCACACGAGATTGCCACGCTCTACAACGGGCCGACTCGCCGGGTGTTCAGTCCCAACGAAGACACGCGGCGGGACGTTGGGCGCCGGTTGACGCGTGACGAGGTGCAGAAGCTTCGCGAGGTCTACCGCCGCAGCGGCATCAACGTCGCCATGCATCAGGTCCACCGTCGCTGCACGGCGCTGAACCAGCAGACGATCGCCGTCTTCCCGGCCGGGCCGCGCAAGGTTCAGGTGTACGCGTGCTCGCCGCACGATGTCGAGTTCCGCGCGGGTAACCCACTGACGGTCGCGGACGTGCAGAGTCACGCCATGGTTCGCCTACGGGTGCCCCAGCGCAGCGAGGACGGGGAGGTGTGGTGGGCGCTCGCGACCTTCACGCCAACGGATGCCTACTACGAGATCGGCGGTCGCAAGGTGCCGATCTACGGGGACGCGGACAGCGGCGACACGTCGCACGACTTCGGCCGTGTGCCGCTGATGACGGTGCGGGCTCCCGGCGCCAGTCCGCCGAGCGGGCACTATTTCAGCGAGCTGCCCGAGGACATGTTGACCACGCAGCTCGCGGTAAATCTGGCGATGGCTGACCTGACCTGGGGCCTTCAGTTCTCTTGGCCGGAGGTCATCGTCGAGCCCGGCGCCGAGGGCGGGCTCACGCAGGAGCTCGTCGAAGGCTTGCCGACCGGCCCGAACATCTACAAGGCGCTCCCCGGCGCAGGCTCTCGCGCGAGCGTCGTCAACAAGCAGGCGCCGGTTGACGCGTACCTGCGGACCATCGAGAGCAAGATCAGGCACTTCGCCATTATGCGCGATATGTCCCCGGACGCGTTCGCGAAGCACAACACGGCCAAGACCGCTGCCAGCCGCGCGTTCGACCGCGCCGACCGCGAGGCAACCCGCAAGGCATGGCAGACCACGTTTCGCACCGCCGAGAACGATCTCGTCGCGCTGGTCGGTTGGGTGCTCAACGGCTCCGGCCTGGTTAGCGTGCCGCACGACGAGCTCCGCGTCTCGATCGATTGGCAGGAATGGGAGATGCCGGCCGATCCGCTGCACGAGGCGCAGGCTAGAGCGCTTGACTACGCGTCCGGCGCCGATTCGCCCTTCCGCTATGTCATGCGGCGTGATGGCGTTACACTCACGCAGGCGATCGAGATCGTCAGGCGGAACGCGGAGGAGACCCGCGCCGCTGCAGCCCTTGGGGTGGACCTGACGGGCAACATGAACCGGGCCGCACCGGCCCCCGACGCTACGGAGTGAGGACCATGGCAGAGGTTACCGAGACGGCGCCGCCGCCGCAGGAGCGACCGAACCCCGGCGCAACTGACGACCAGGCACCCCCGGCCGAGACGAAAGAGGCCCCCGCGCCCACGTTCGACGCGGAGGCGTTTACCGCGATGCAGGCGCAGCTCGAAGCGCTGACGAGCCAGTTGACCTCGCTGCGGGCCGAGAAGGCGGACGCGGAGGCGAAGGCCGAGGAAGCGCGCCAAGCGAAGCTGACCGCCGCCGAAAAGCAGGCCGAGCGCGTTGCCGCGCTGGAATCGCGGATCGCTGAGAGTGAGTCGGCCGCCCTCGCCGCTGAGCGCGCCCGCGCGCTGTCCACCCTCGGCATCCGCGACAAGTTCCACGGCTTCGCCCCCGACGGCGACCCGCGCACCGAGGAAGGCCGCACGGCGCTTGAGCGGTGGGCGCAGGACAACCCGGAGCTGCGGAAGGCTGCAGCGTCTCCCGCCGACCTCCGCACCGATGATCTGCCAAAGGGCCTCGCCGAGAAAGCGCAGAGCAACCCCTTCCTCGCAGGCGCTCGCGGCGCTCTGCGTGAGGCCAAAAGCCTGACCTTCGGGCGCAAGGGGGTGCGGTGATGGCACGCCGGCAGAACACGACAGACTTGGCGAAACTCGCCGCTGAGGCACGCGCCCGGCATCAGGAGTACGCCACAACCGAGCACGCGCGCATGGGCGAGGTGCTCAACATCCCCGAGGGCTTCGAGGCTCGGTGGTTTGTGCCCGACGAGCTCAAGCGAGGTCGAGCGGACAAGCTGCGTCGAGAGTTGGAGCAGCGCGGGGCGTTTCAGGCGCCAGAGGGCAGCGGCGCTTACGTCAACGGCGTGGGCAACGCTGAGATCTGGTTGATTCCCAACGATGTGGCTGACGCGTGGCAACGAGCGCGCGCGGCCCGAGATGCGAAGGAAAAGCAGCGGCTCGGAATCCGCTGATCTTCGCGAGAGGACAAGACAATGGCGAACAGCTTCAGCAACGTCTACGTGGAGGCCGTCGAGCGCTTCTACACCCGTTTGGCCGATGAGGCGATGGACTGGCAGCGGTTCATGCGGATTCGCGCCGACGAGGCCACCAGCCTCAAGATGCACCAGATCCGCACGGGCGGCTCCTCGGCGTTTGCGTCGTGGACCGGCGGCGCGACCACGGCCACCGACTTCACGGGCGTCGCGGCGAGCGCGGCCACCCCGGTCGCGTACCGCAAGCGCATGGAGATCGACTACTACGAGGCCGAGGACAACCCCGAGGCGCTCGTGGAGGGCGCGCTCCGCATGGCCAACGAGATGCGCTACCACATGAGCGGTCTGGCGTGGGCGGCGCTCGCGGGCGTGGGCTCGACCTCGCACCCGGTCATCGGCAGCAAGAACATCGTCGACACGTTCACGTCGCCGGTCAGCCAGAGCAACAAGGGGACCAGCGCGCTGAGCGAGACCACGCTCAACGCTGCCCGTCTGGCTGTGCGCGAGTACAAGAACCACGATGGCGACGTGATCGGTGGGATGAACCACCTGCTCGTCGTTCCGGCCGAGCTCGAGGCCACGGCGAAGGAGCTCGTGCGCTCGAGCCTCAGCGGCGCGGACAACCAGGCCAACACCCTCGCGGCTGGCGGCGACTCCGGCATCGCGGGCGTCATGGTGGCCCCGCGTCTGTCCGACGCAAATGACTGGTTCCTCGTGGACGCCACGCCGGGCAACGAGTTCGCCCACTTCTGGCTCCGCTCGGCGCCGATCTTCAACATCGCGCAGGACCCGACGGACAAGCACTACTCGCTGCACGCGAGCTACCGTGCCGTCGTCGCGTACCCGCCCGAGTGCGACACCAGCATCTACGGCGCGATCGTGTCCTGATGCACGGGTGAACTAGGGGAGCAGTGGGGGAAGCATGAGCGCGGATTTGCTGTACGACGTTTCGACTCCGGTCCATCACGAGGACGCGGCGGGCATGGTGCCCACCTCGGCCACGCTGACCGTTGTGAAGCGCGACGGCACCGCGCTCGCTTCCCCCACTGTGACCCTCCCGAGCGTGTCCGCCACGGTCCAGGCGAGCACGACGGCGAGCGCGATCATCCTCGACGACGCCACTGGCTTCGCTGTCGGCCAGGCGTATCGAGTGGTGAGCGACGGCGTGACCTACGTGTTTCGCGTTGCGCGCATCAACGGGACCACGATCTACCCCCTCGCAGCGTTGCCACAGGTCCCCGACACCGGGTCGACCGTGGCAGCGTTGCGGATGACGGCGACCGTCGCGGCTGCCGGAGAGGCCAACATCGGCGACGGGCTGGCGCTGCGGTGGGAGTACAGCGACGGCACCACAACCCGCCAGCACGGCGAGGAAGCGACCGTGGTGCGATGGTTGTGGGCAACGCCCGTCACACCGACCGAGATCCGGGAGTACGTCGCGCAGGCGTTCCCGAGCGCGGCCCGCGAGTCGCAGTTCTATGCGGATGTTGCTGACCGGGCGAATTCATGGATCCGCAGCCGCATCGAGGCCACGGGCAAGCGGCCGAGCTTGTACGGCTCCTCGGCTGCGTTTCGCGAGTGCGGGCGGCTTGTGTCGCAACTGTACCTCGCCGAGCGCGGGTTCATCCCTCGCGGCATGGACCCGCAGTCCTACTATCGCGATCTCAGCTTTCGCGCCAACGAGGAGCTGCGGACGCAGATCGCCGGGCTGCGGAACTATGACGAGGACGGAGACGGCGTGTTGACCGACGCCGATCTCAAAGCGCGCGGCTGGACTGCGGCGCAGTGTCGGTGACGCATGGCTAAGGGCGTCTCCACACTAGGCACGACATCACAGCAGCTCGCAAAGCTGCGCTCGCGCGGGTTCATCGCGTTCGAGATCGACGGCGCGATCGGGCGTTTGACCAAGGTGGGCAAGGGCAAGGCTCCCAGGTCGGCGATGGCAGAGCGCCGGTTGATCACAATGGCGCGCTTTGCCGCTACCTACCTCGCACACATCAAGCGCCGTGCGATGCGCGGCGACCTTGCCACGCAGGCCAGCTCCTACAGTACAGCCGGAAAGACTCGCAAGGGCGGGCGCCCGTCCTATGTCGTCGCGCAGGCGTACAGCGAGCGCACAGACGCGGGGAAAGAGAACTGGGGCGACAGTTCCGCCGACTGGCACCGCAAGGCCGGGAGCGTCCCCGGCAACACTACGGGCTTGATGTGGCGCGGGGCTCAGGCCGTCGCGTCCGGCCGCACTGGCGCGCGCATGGAGTTCGGCGGCTCGAGTATTGGCACCAGCAGCGTTGCCCGCATTCGCCGCCGCGAAACTCGCAAGGGCACGAGGACCACGGCGCGGATCGGCAAGCGCGTTCGCAACCGAGGCAAAGCGACGGCGGTCTACAACGCGCTAGGCGTCAACGTGCTGCAACCAAAGACCGGCGAGACTCAGGCGGGCGCGGACCTTTGGATGGCGTCCATGTATAGCGAGCTTGTTAGCGTGCTGGACCTTCGCAAGGCCAGCGCGCGCGGCACGACGGGCGACCGCCGCCTATATGCCGAGCTGACACGGCAGCTTCGCAGGAGGGCGGGCCGTGGCTAAGACCTTGTCCCAACTCTGCGACGCCATTGTCACCGCGATCGAAGGCGTCAGCCCCACCAAGGTCGCCAGCGACGGCGACACGTTCCAGGGGCGTGTGGGCTACCCGGACGCTGACGCGGGCGACCGGCGTTTCGGTGTGTACGCGACCTATGGCGGTGTCCGCGCCCTCGCCGCGCCAGGCGGGACGGTCGTTTGTCCCGACGTGCATGAGGTCGAAGTGTTCGTGCTGGTCAACTACACCTGGACCTCCGACGTGATGGCGCGGATCCTTGACGATGGCGAGTTGATCACGGAGGCGCTTGAAGACCTCCGCGCGTCCGACGCCGATATCCGAGAACTCTTGCTCGACCCTCCTGACGTGGTAGCGGAGTCCGACGATGGGCTAGTCGTTGCCGCGCGAAGCATGGTCGTGCAATATCAACGCGCGTAGAGGAGGCCACAGATGGCGACTTGGGCACTGAGAGACGTTTCGATCGGGTTCGCGCTGCAGAGCGACCTGACCACGACCGCAACCACGGGATTCGAGTACCTGCCCGCTGAGGTCGCGGTGCCCGATCTGGTCCGCGATGCGGAGGACCTGCAGTTTGCCACGGCTCAGGTCGGCGCCTACCAGCCTCCGGCAGTGGGCGGAAAGCACGGCTCGACCTTCACGGTTCGCATTCCTCTGCGCGGCTTCAAGTCTGGGTATGACGCCACCGCAGAGCAGCCGGGCGTTGACGCGGACGTGATCAGTCGCGAGATCGCGCTCTTGGGCGCCATCCTCGGCAGCAACAACAGCGCGGCGAGCTCCAACGCAAACCTGATGAAGGGCGCGCACCTCCAGGCCAGCAACGCCTACACCGCAAACGACGTTTCGTCGGCGACCGCCACCGCTGTTACCGTCCAGGCTGCGAGCGGCGCCAACTATGCCGTTGGCGATTTCGCGTGCTTCGATGACAACGGTGGTCAGACGGCACCGCAGCTCGGGTTCATCAAGAGCATCGCAGGCGATGTGCTGACGCTGTTCGAGGGCAGCGCCAACACTGCGAGCAGCAACGACGAGAACTATGGCACGGTTACGGCGTACCTGAGCAACGCCGAGCCGCTCCCGCTGACCTTCCGCATCGTCGGCGACCAAACGCAGTTCGGTCAGATCTTCACCGGCTGCATCCCGGTGAGCGGGTCGATCACGCTGAACGCGAACCAGACCAGCATCCTTGAGGTGACCTTTCAGAGCACCTCGCGCGAGTGGGACGCGACGATCGGCGGGCTGCAGACCTCGGACGCGTTCACCCGTCTGCCTCCGATCATCGGCAACAACGGCGGCCGGATCGCTGTCGGCGGCTCGCAGGCGTGCGGCCTGACGGACGTGACCCTGAGCTTCGAGAACGAGCTCAAGTGGTTCGAGTGCGCTTCGGGCGCCGAGGGGTACAGCGCGGTCAAGGTCGTCTCTCGCGCCTGGTCGCTGTCCTACGCTGTTCCGCACGATAGCGCTGACACGATCACGAGTGGCGAGCACCAGCACGAGTACGGATTCGAGCAGGGCATGGCGGCGTCCGTGTCGATCACCGTCGGCACTACCGTCGGCCGCATCATGTCGATCCTCTGCCCGTCCTGGCACATCTACGAGCAACCCGCGCTCGAGGACATCGACGGCGTGCTCTATCACCGGCTGAATCTGCGCCCCGGCGAGTACAGCGGCGACGGGGCGAGCACGGGCGCCGGCAACAGCATCCTGCGGATCGGCTTCGCGTAGCGTTGCCCGGTTCGCGGTCAACATGGAGTGAGGACCATGAAGATCGCGCTAGTCAAGACAACTGACCGCCAGCGCTTCGCCTGGGATAGCTCGGGCAAGTGGGTCGCTGTCGGCGCACAGACGCAGACGGACGGCGACGACACGATCACCCTCAGGCCGCTGTCTGGCTTGGAGGTCATCGCGGCGCAGGGGTCGAGCGACGGCGACCCGGCCAAGGTCATTGGCAACACCCTGCGAGCTGCGGTGGTCGAGTGGAACGGCGAGCCCGCTCCCGACGACCTAATCGACCGTCTCCCCATGGAGCCGCTTACCGCGTTGTTTGAGGTATGGCAGGAGGTACAAGGCGGCCCTTTGGCTGGCCTCGCCTCCGAGTCCGCAGCCCCGTAGGCTGGCACACGCTCGACCGCCACGAGCACTGGCGGTATCTGGCGCGCGCGTCTCTCGATCAGTCTTGGCGCCGGTTCTCGCAGCATCGTTGCGGCTGCACGTCGGGTCATTGTGACAACGCGCCCTCGCAGCCGATTCACGGCCGCACCTGGGATCAATGCCCCGACGGCGCGCTGCGGGACCCGTATTGGCGCGCGATCTGCTACGTGTCCGCCGCCCTCGACCTCGGCGCCGTTCAAGGTTGGCCGGAGGCGTATAGCGGTGGCATAGTGGACGGCGTTCGAGCCCTTCGCATCGAGCGCGCCCGGTATGAGGAGGCGCAGATGCGGGCGGCGCAAAAGGGGGCTAGATGAGCCGCGCCGCGTCCAATGTCGTCGTCAAGTTCGTCCTCCAGGGCGTGGACAAGGTTTCGGCGGTGATGAACGGCGTGGCGTCGTCCACCGACAAGGTCACCGCAAGCGTCAATCGTGCATCAACCGCAAGCGCTCGAGCTGGCAACCTGTTTCGCTCGGCGTTCTCCGGCGATGTCGTGGGCAGCGTCCAGGCGATGTCGGGCGCCCTTGGCGGGGCGGGCGGGCTCGCAGCGACTGCAGCGACCGCAACAGCGGGGACGGTCGCGCTCGGAGCTGCAGCGGTCGCGGCGGCGTACAAGTTTACGCAATGGTCCGTCGAGGTGGAGCGCACGCGGGCCGCGCTGGATTCTACGTTCGGCCAAGGCCAGGGTGTGGAAACCGCGATCGGGTTTGCTCGAGAGATCGGCGGCGTCGGGGTCGAGTCGGTTGCGAAGCTGGCGACCACTTTGAGGGCTGCGGGGCTGTCTGCCAATATCACAGCCGAGCAGATGCGGGAGCTGACCGCGCGCGCAACCACGATGGGCGCCAGCGGGGATGAGGCGCTGACCGCGTTTGCTCGCGCTATCCAAACCGGCAACACGCGCTCGCTGCAACAGGTCGGCACCTTCATCAACGCCGGTCGGGTGCTGGACGAGTACGCCAAGAGCGTCGGCAAGTCTACAACCGAGCTTACGCAGTACGAACGACAGGCGGCCATTCTCGACGCGGTGCAGAAGGATCTAGGTCAGAGACTTGGATCGACTAGCGAGCTGTTCGCGAGACAGGACGACGCGCTAGCACGGCTTGACGTTGCGTGGTCGGATTTCAAGTCACGGCTTTCCGAGACCGCAGGCGGCCCCGCTGTCGAGATCCTAGAGGTCTTTGGCGACTTCCTTGAGATCGTCGCGCGTATGGGTAACGCAGTCGCGGCCCTTGGCGTTGCCATTGGCACTACGTTCACAGCAAACACACGCGCGGCGGGGATCGCGATCGGTGGGCTCGCGGCTGCGGTCGCGACTTTGGCCAAGGGCGGAAGCCTTGCAACGGCTGCGAATCTGCTTGAGCGAGCCAGTGACGATGCGGTTGCGTCGGGTATTGGCAAGACTGCGGACGCGTGGCGCAAGGTGTATGACGCAATCGCGACGGGGACCGCCAAGGTTCGCGCGGTCGAGTCGATCTCCACCTCAGGCGGCTTGAAAGCCTATCTTCAGCAGGTCGATCTGGTCATCAAGGCGACGAGCAAGGTAATCAAGAACGCGGACAAAGAGATCGAGAAAGCGCGGATCCGTCGCGCCGCTCGCGCTGCCCGCACACGCAAAAAGGGCATCACGCAGGATCAAGCGTTCGCCGCCGTCGCTGCGAACGCGGACGAGCTGCTCTTTGACGCTCAAGCTCCGGCGCGCGCGGCCGCTGCTCAAGCTCAGGCATCGCGGGAGTTGCTCCAGGCGCGGATCGAGGCGGCGACGAATCCGGTTCGCAAGGTAGAGCTCGAGCTCCAGGCGATCGAGATCGACAACGCCGCGAAGATCGCCGAGATCACCGCGAAGGTTACCGACGCTCGAGCGCGAGATCTTGCGCTCCAGGCTCAGGCCATCGCCGTTGAGACAAAGCGCACGCAGGCGCTGAGCAAGTTTGCACAAGCCACAGACGCGCAGGCTCAGGCCGAGAAATCGCGGCAGATGGCCACGGTTGAGGGCTGGGTCGCAATCGGTTCGGCGACGGCGCAGGGCATTGCGTCGATGCTCGAAAGCGAGCGCAAGCGTGCGGCGATCATGGCGGTTGTGTCCGCCGCTGATGCTGCGGTGCA
>Ga0194023_1000207_pt1 | contig 10241 bp, 10 predicted proteins | sample IW6Sep16_MG_FD_140348 | JGI IMG/M metagenome (GOLD analysis project Ga0194023, IMG submission 140348) | Freshwater microbial communities from the Broadkill River, Lewes, Delaware, United States - IW6Sep16_MG | ecosystem: Environmental > Aquatic > Freshwater > River | place: USA: Delaware...
CAGGTCACCCACCAGTTCTGGTCGCGGGCGATGGAGAACCGCCTGAGAACCGATGCCAACCGCTCGATCGGTCCGGGCACCGTGACCGACTACTCGGTCGCTGGCCTGACCGCGCGGTGTGTGGCGGTGCCGGTGGTTGGCGGCGACAAGTCCTACTGCGCGCTCCCCTCGGGGGTGCTCGCCGGCTACGACGGGGCCGACCTCACCATCGACCTTGTGACTTACGAGGATCGCGCCGACGAGTCACTGCTCGCCACCCGCTGAGCCCGATCAGACGAAGGCGAGGGCGTGGTCAGCACGGTTCAACCGACGCGGACCCTGCTCGGTGGCGACCACGATGTCCTCGAGTCGCATTCCCCAGCGTCCGGGCACGTAGATGCCCGGCTCGACACTGAAGGCGTGCCCAGCGACCAGCGGACGTGAGTTCCCCTCGACCATGTACGGGTCCTCGTGCTCCTCCATCCCGATCCCGTGTCCGGTCCGATGGATGAAGTACTCGCCATAGCCGGCTTCGGTGATCACGCGTCTTGCGGCGCGGTCGACCTCCTCACACGGCGTGCCGATGACTGCCGCCTCGACCGCCGCCTGCTGAGCGGCTCGAAGCACCGCCCACGCCTCGACCACCTCAGGATCAGGGTCACCGACGACCACACAGCGTGTGATGTCCGAGCAGTATCCGGCCATCGTCCCGCCGAAATCGCAGAGCACGAGGTCGCCCTCCTCGATGACTCGGGGACCAGGATGATGATGCGGGCTCGCCGCGTTCGGGCCGGTAGCGACGATCGCGAAGTTCACCCGCTCGTGCCCTGCGTCGAGGATGCGCCGCGACAGGTCGGCCGACACCTCGGCCTCAGTTCGCCCGAGCAGCGGAATGCGTCCCGCCTGAAGCTCCCCCGCGATGCCGTCGACGGCCGAGCCGGCGGCCGCTAGTGCGTTGATCTCGGCGTCGTCCTTCACGATCCGCAGATCGCCGACGACGTCCACGGCGCGCAGCACGCTGAGATCGGGCATCCGCTCGAGGAGCTCAACAAGGAAGCGCGCCCACATCTGGTCGCCGATGGCGACGCGACGACGAGTTCCGAGCAGGCCGGCGATCACACCGATGGCGTCGTCGGTCTCGTGCCAAGGAACGATCGAGAACGCCCCGGGCATCTCGGTGACCCTCGCTGCCTCGAGCGCTGGCACCACCAGGCTGGCCTCACCATCGGGAAGCACCACGAGCATCGTGACCCGTTCGAGAGGCATGGCTTCGTAGCCGGCGAGATACGGAAGATCGCGCCCAACCGAGACGAGGAGTGCCTCGACGCCGTGGGAGCGCATCGCCGCTCGAGCGCGGTCGAGACGGGCAGCGATCAGGGCTGGATCGAGGTGCGCGGACGCCATGGCGACAGTCAAGCAGGAGCGCCAGCCGCGCGCGAGCCGAGGGACACCGGAACGACGCCCGCGGCGCGGGCTGCCTCTCCTGCGTGGTGACTCGACCGGGTGAGGGGGCTCGACTCCACATGACGGATGCCGAGGCCCTTCGCCACCTCGGCCCAGTGCACAAACTCGGCCGGCTCGACCCAGCGGTCAACAGCAAGGTGGTTCGAGGTGGGGCGCAGGTATTGGCCGAGGGTGACGATCGAGACACCGACCGCGGCGAGGTCAGCGAGGCATCCTTCGATCTCGCGCTCCTCCTCTCCGATTCCGAGCATGATCCCGGACTTGGTCACGAGGTCGGCCTCGGCGGCGCGAGCGAGGACCGTAAGACTTCGGGCATAGCCCGCCGAGGGGCGAACGGCTCGCTGCAGTCGCGCGACCGTCTCGACATTGTGGTTGAGAACGTCGGGACGCGCGGCGAACAGCATGGCGAGCGCATCGGCGTCGCCTCCGGCATCGGAGATGAGCGTCTCCACGGTCGTCGACGGGGCGGCTTCACGTATCGCGCGGACACACCGCGCGACGTGACCGAGCCCCCCATCATCGAGGTCGTCTCGGGCGACCATGGTCAACACCGCATGATCCAAACCCGTCCTCGACACCGCCTCCGCGACCCGGTCGGGTTCGTCCACGGCGGGGGCCTCAGGACGGCGGGTGTCGACCAGGCAGAAGCCACAAGCCCGTGTGCACCGCTCGCCGAGCACCATGAAGGTCGCGGTGCCCTCCGACCAGCACTCCGAGAGATTCGGGCATCCCGCGTCCTCACAGACGGTGACGAGGTCGAGCGAGCGCAACGTGCGACGTAACGCCAGAACCTCCTCCCCGTGACGAACGACCGGACGAAGCCACTCCGGCTTTCGCGACTCGATGTTGAGCCCCTCGGCGAGCCCAGCCTCGCCAGCCCGGACGCTCAATCGGGAGACAGCACCGGGGCCAGCTCCACGAGAGAACGGCGCGAGGTCATCGGCGCTGCGCCTCCAGACGATGTCCTGCCGTTCGATTCGCCCGTCGCCGAAATGACGACCGGCGACTTCCGCGACGGCATCGACCAGGGCGCGCATGTCGACGTCGACGCCCTCTTCGTGGAGGCTGGTGACCGGGCGATCGTCGATCCCGCAGGCGATGATGTGGCGCCGCAGGTAGTCCATGTCGGTCGAGAGGTTCAGGTTGAACCCATGCATGCTCCGCCCGTGGGAGATCCGAACCCCAACCGCGGCGATCTTCCGCGGGTTGGCGCCATCAGCGTCGATCCAGACGCCGGGATACCCATCGAGTCGTCCGGCGCTCAACCCGAGGTGAGCCAGAGCGTCGATCACCACCCCTTCCACCCGGCGAACGTGATCGAGGGAGCCCTTGCCGCTCTCGGTCGTGACAATCGGGTAGCCCGTGAGCTGGCCCGGACCGTGGTAGGTGATGTCACCCCCACGATCGACCGGAACGAGCTCAGCGCCGACGGTCGCCGGGTCGCACAGAAGGTTCCGCCCGAGATCGGCGTGGCGTCCGTGGGTGAAGACGTGGTCGTGTTCGAGCAGGAGCAGGTGCTCCCCCACGCCCTCGTGGCAGAGCCTTCGCTGCAGGTCGAGAGCCTCCCGGTAGGCGACTCGCCCGAGCCAGCGCACCCGGAGCGGACCGCTCATCTCAGAGTTCCGCCGACCAGTCCCGGGTCTCGAGAATCTGCTTCACCCGCTTCAGGAAGCCCGCCGCGTACGCGCCGTCGAAGGCGCGGTGGTCCCAGCTCATGGCGAGATTGCCAACGGGGTGGATCACGATCGCCTCTCCACCATCGGCCATCGCGGCCACGACTGGCCGACGGACGACCGCGTCGGTCGAGATGATGCCGACCTGAGGCTGGTTGATGATCGGCATCGTCAGCACCGAACCGGCTGAGCCGTTGTTCGAGATGGTGAACGTGCCGCCTTGGATCTCATCGGGGCTGAGCCGGCGCGCTTTCGCGCGATCCGCCAGGTCGCGGATCTCGCGCGCGATCGCTCGGAGACGCTTCGCCTCGGCGCTGCGGACCACCGGGGCGAGGAGTCCCTCGTGATCGAGATCCACCGCGATGCCGAGGTCGACGTAGCCGTGCACCACGAGACGGTCCCCATCGACGCTCGCGTTGAGATGCGGGAACTCGGCGAGCGCGTCGACGATGGCGCGGGCGACGAACGGGAGGTAGGTGAGCGAGAAGCCCTCGGCGGCACGGAACTCGGCCTTCACGGCCGATCGGGTCGCATCGACGTTGGAGTAGTCGACCTCCACCACGCTGAAGGCGTGCGGCGAGATGGACTTGCTCTCCACCATGTGACTGCCGGTGAGCTGTCGGATCTTGGACAACGGAACCACCGTGTCGCGATCGCCGGCGAGCACCTCCGCCGGTGAGTGAGCCGCGGGAGCTCGCGCCGCCGCAGGGGCAGGAGCCGGCGCAGAAGCGGGAGTCGCTGCCGGGACAGGAGCGGGGGCCGGGGCTGGAGCCGGCACTGGTGCAGGGGCGGGCGCGCCGGAGTTGCGGCTATCGAGGTGATCGAGCACGTCCTCGCGGGTGATGCGCCCTCCTGGGCCGGTGCCAGTGATCGCATCGACGTCGAGACCGTTCTCGTTGACGAGTCGCCTCACGACTGGCGAGAGCAACCGGCTGTCTCGCACTGCCTGAGTCGGCGCCGCCGGGGCAGGGCTCGGAGCAGGCGCCGAAGCCGGAGCAGGCGCCGAAGCCGGAGCAGGCGCCGAAGCCGGAGCAGGCGCCGGAGCCGGAGCAGGCGCCGGAGCGGAGGCCGGCTCGGCTGCGGGCGCGGGAGCGGGTGCTGCCGCTCCGTCACCGACCACGGCGACGATGGCGCCGACCTCGACCGTCTCACCCTCGGCGACGCGAATCTCAGACAGCACGCCGGTCACCGGCGACGGCACCTCGGTGTCCACCTTGTCGGTCGACACCTCGAAAAGTGGCTCATCCGCCGAGACCGTGTCACCGACCGACTTGAACCATTGGGTGATCGTGCCCTCGGTCACGGTCTCGCCGAGCTGCGGGAGTGTCACATCTGCCATGTCGAACCTCTCTGGGGTGTCTCGTTCCGGATTCTCAGCCGTTGAAGGAGCGCCCGGTCAGGGAGAGCATCGTCTCCCCGAACAGTTCGCTCAGGCTCGGGTGGGGTTGAATGAACTCAGCGACCTCATCAACGGTGGCCTCCCAGTTGACAGCCAGGTAGCCGCCCGAGAGTTGCTCGGTGACCCACGGGCCAACCATGTGCACGCCGAGCACCTGACCGGCGGAGCCATCCTCGCGGCGCTTCGCGATCACCTTGACCATCCCCTCGGTCTCGCCGAGGATCTGCGCGCGACTGTTGAACTTGAACGGGTGCTTTCCGACCACCACATCGAGGCCCTGTGCCTTTGCGGCGTCCTCGCCGGGACCAGCCCAGGCCACCTCGGGGTGGCAGTAGATCGCCCACGGCACGCGGCTGTAATCGACCGGCATTGGCCCCTCACCAAGCAGGTGCTTCACCACCATGACCGCCTCTGCGTAAGCGACGTGCGCGAGCTGTGGGGTGTCGATGAGATCGCCGATCGCGTACACGCCCGGCTCAGCCGTGCGGCAGTACTCGTCGACGACGACATGACCACGCTCACCGATGGCGACCGAGGTGCCGGCAAGCCCGAGACCATCAGCGAATGGGCGCCGACCAACCGACACGATCACCGCGTCGACCTCGATCGATGAGCCGTCGCCCAGATGAACCGACGTTCCGCCTGACCCGTTGGGCGTATGGCCGGTGACCGAGACCCCGGTCCGAATGTCGATGCCTTTTCGCTCGAAGCTCTTGACGACGACACGAGCGACGTCGGCATCGAGCCCGGGAAGAATCTTCGGCAGGCCCTCGAGGAGTGTCACCGCAGCGCCGAGATCGGCGAACGTCGAGGCGAACTCGCAACCGATGGCGCCGCCGCCGATCACCGCGATCCGAGACGGAACGTGCTCGAGGTCGAGCACCTCGTCGCTGGTCATGATCGGACCACCGCGGTCGAAACCGGGGATGGTGCGCGGCACCGATCCGGAAGCGAGAATCACATGGTTTCCGCGCACCTGCGACGTCGCGCCGTCCGGGTGCGCCACCGTCACTGTGCGATCCGGCCCGAGGGAGCCCGTTCCCGACAGCACTTCGACCTTGCGGCCCTTACACATGGCCCCGATGCCGCCGACCAATCCAGAGACGATCTTGCGCTTGCGTGCTTGGGTGACCTCGAACCGCACCGAGGGCGAGCCAGCCTCGACACCGAACTCAGCGGCGTGGGCAACATGGCGGTGCACCGCCGCCGTCTCGAGAAACGCCTTGGCCGGAATGCACCCACGGTTGAGGCAGGTCCCACCGAGCGCGTCAACCTCGACAAGGGCAACGCTCAGGCCGGCGGAAGCGGCGTAGAGAGCGGCCGAGTAACCCCCGGGGCCGCCACCGATCACAACGAGATCGAAACTTTCAGACATCGGTTTCACGGTACCGCCGATCAGTCGACGACGAGCACCCATCTCCCCTGTTCCTCGCCCCGCTCGAGGAACAACACCCGCGACTCCCCATCGGAGCCCGACACGTCGAAGGTGAGCTGGCACGATGTCGGCACGATCGCCACCGGGCTGCATCCGTCATCGATCAACGGCGCGGGCCTCCCGGACGAGATGACTCTGAATGAGGCGCCTCCGTCGGCGTCGTCGACTCCCCCGACCAACACATCGACCGTCAGGACACCGCCACTCTCCGCGGCACCATTCACCGTCACCGCGAGATCCCCAACAGTCGTCTCGACCCCGATGGGAAGGGCCGGCTCGGGACCGTCGTCGACGGCGAGCCTGACGAGAAAGGCCACACCGGCCACCGAGATCGCCACGAGGCAGCCGAGTGAGAGCAGCAACAGGGTTCTGGTGCGCATGGTGCGACCGAGGTTACGGGCCACCGGTACGTTGTGGCCGTGGCATCGGGCACCCCCTTCGCTCTCGGCCTGCTCCTCGCGACCGTCGTTGCCTGTGGACCCGATGCCGATCGCGAGACGGCTGCCACAGCACCGGCCGCGTCAGTGAACGCTCCAGTCACCTCAGTCGCCCCGTCAACAACGCGACCGCCAGACTCCACCACCACCGATCTGAGCGAGACCACGACATCTACCCCTCGGGCGTCCGTTCCAGAGGCTCGCGACTGGTCGGCCGATCTCGTCGGTGGTGGCCGGATCGACATGGCCGAGCTCGGCGAGCGCCCGATCCTTCTCTGGTTCTGGGCCCCGTATTGAGTCACCTGCATGCGCGAGGCCCCCTCGGTCGAGGAGGCGAACAGCATCTGGGGCGACGAGATTGACATCATCGGCGTCGCTTGGTCTGGCGATGAGCGCACCTACCTCGACTTCATCGATGAGGGTGGCCTCACCTTCCCGCAGATCGACGACACCGGCGGCGAGGTCTACGGTCGATTCGCTATCCCGTATCAGCCCGCTGCCGTGCTCATCGCGACGGACGGCACGTGGCAGGTGACCCGCGAGGAACTGAACGTCAGCACCATCGGTAACTTCGTCGGCGCCTGAGCCCACTTACTCACAGGGTTCCGCATACTGACCCCGTGACCTCCTAGCGTGATGGTGTGTCCTCCCCCTTGACCATCGCCATCTCCGGCTCCAGCGGCCTGATCGGCACCGCCCTCACCACGCGTCTGCGAGCTGACGGCCACACCGTGATGCCGATGGTGCGCACTACGGCGCGTGAAGGCGAGATCCATTACGACCCACGAGCCGGTCAACTCGATCCAGAACACCTCATCGGCGTTGACGCGATTGTCCATCTCGCCGGAGCGGGCATCGGCGATCGTCGATGGACCGCGGCGTATCGCCGGGAAATCCTTGAGAGCCGCACACTCTCCACCTCGCTCATCGCCCGCTCGATGGCCGAGGTCGTTAACCGCGGTGGTCCACGAACGCTGCTCAGCGGTTCGGCGATCGGCTTCTACGGCGCCACTGACGATCAAGAGCTGAATGAACGCTCCGATGCCGGAGACGGCTTCCTCGCCGATGTCTGCCGAGAGTGGGAGGCGGCCACCTCGCCTGCTGATGACGCCGGAATCCGCGTGGCGCACCTACGTACCGGCATCGTGCTGTCTCCGGCCGGCGGTGCGCTCAAGAAGCTGCTGCCGCTCTTCCGCTTCGGCCTCGGTGGACGGATGGGCTCGGGCCGCCAGTGGCAGAGTTGGATCTCGATCGACGACCAGGTCGGCGCGATCGCGTTCTTGTTGACCGCGGACATCTCCGGTCCGGTCAATCTCACCGCGCCAACTCCCGTCACGAACTCCGAATTCACGAAGGTGCTCGCCGAGGCGCTCTCGCGGCCGGCCCTCCTGCCGATCCCATCGTTCGGCCCTCGGTTGCTCCTCGGCCGCGACCTCGCCGACGCGCTCCTGTTCACCGGCCAGCGAGTTCTTCCGGACCGGCTCACCGAGGCTGGATTCTCCTTCGAGCACAGCACGCTCGCTGAGGCGTTCGCCTCCCTGCTCCGTCGATGACCCGCCCGGTCGTCGTGGTCGGGGCCGGCCTCGCCGGGCTGGCGTGCGCTGTCGAGCTGCGTCGTTGCGGAATCGAAGCGATCATCGTCGAGGCCTCGGACGGCGTCGGCGGACGAGTTCGAACCGACGTCGTCGATGGATTCCTGCTCGACCGTGGCTTCCAGGTCATGCTCACCGCCTATCCCGAACTCCACCGCCAGTTCGACGTCGGCGCTCTCGAACTTCACGCGTTCGATCCGGGCGCTGTCGTGATGCACCGGCAGCGACCAACCGTCGTGGCTGACCCGTTCCGAGCGCCCCGCGATCTCCTCTCAACCGTTGCCGCTGGCACCGTTCGGCGTATCGGCACGCCAGCCGACCTCATCGCATTGGCCCGTCTCCGCCTGCGACTGCGGTCCCCGCACCCCTCTCGCCTGCTCACCGGCCGTGATCGACCGACATCCGAGCACCTCCGCGAACTCGGCTTCTCGAACGGTTTCATCGAGGCGTTTCTGCGACCGTTAGTGGGAGGCATCCAACTCGATCCGTCGCTCACCACGAGTTCACGGATGTTCGACATCATCATGAGGATGCTGCTCGACGGCGATGCCGCCGTACCGGCCTCGGGTATGGGCGCTGTCCCCGCTCAACTCGCCGCACGTCTACCAGAGGGCACCATCCACCTCGGTGCTCCCGTCCGGTCGGTATCGGCGGGCGGGGTGCGGGTTGACTCCGGTGAGGTGCAGGCCTCGCGCGTTGTCGTGGCCACCGAGGGCCCGGAGGCCGCGCGACTTCTCGGCGGGCGCGAGGTCGGGTCGCGCCCAGTGGGCTGTGTCTACTTCGCCTCCGACGAAGCGCCGATGGATCGTCGGCTGATCGTTCTCGCCGGTGACTCCGACGGCCCAGCGTTGAACGTGGCGGTGATGTCCAACGTCGCCCCGACCTACGCCCCAACGGGACGCCACCTCATCGCCGCCGCGCTTCCCGGCGAGACGATCTCTTCGGAGACGGTCGAGGCCACCCGGCGTCAGTTGCGGGGTTGGTGGGGAGGTCGCGTCGACTCCTGGGAGGTGCTGTCGACCTACTCCATCGCCCACGGTCAACCCGATCAGTCAACGCCGCTGCACCCTCGTCGTCCCGTGCGACGCGAGGACGGAATCTTCGTCTGCGGGGATCATCGAGACACCGGCTCGATTCAGGGAGCACTCCACTCGGGTCGCCGTTGCGCCGAGGCGGTCGCTGCCGACCTCGCGGCCTGAGCGACCCTGACGAGTTGGCGCCGATCGGTACGATCCGAACGTGACCCGCTGGCTCGACCACGACGAGATGGCTGCATGGCGGTCACTCATCGAGACCGGCACCGACCTCTTCCGAGCCCTTGAAGCCGACCTCGCCGAGCACGGGCTCTTCCAGGGCGACTACCAAGTGCTCGTCTACCTGTCGGAGTCCGATGACGATCGGCTCCGCATGACCGATCTCGCCGGCCGACTCCAACTCACCCCGAGCGGCCTGACCCGGCGCCTCGACCGTCTCATCGCGAGCGGGCTGGTCGAGAGAGTGCGATCCGGCGAGGACGGCCGGGTGATGCTCGCCGTGTTGACTCTGAACGGGCGTCGCCTCCTCGAGCGCACGGCACCTCATCACGTCGAGAGCGTCCGGCGACACATGATCGACCTTCTCGACCGCGACGAACTCCGTGCGATCAGCTCCGCGTTCGGCAAAATCCGGCAACACCTCGACGACCACGATGCCCAAGGGGGTCACCGATGACCGACACCTCAGCCTCGGGCGGGTCGCTGCCCGCCGGTTTCACCGCGACGGTGGCCAACATCGGCATCAAGGACTCCTCCGACGACATCGTCGTCATCGCCGCTGACTCCGACTGCGCAGCAGCCGGTGTGTTCACGAAGAGCCTGTTCGCCGGACCGAGCGTCGTAGTGAGCCGGGAGCACCTGGTCGACGGGTCGGCGCGCGGCATGGTCGTGATCTCCAAGAACGCGAACGTCGCGAACGGTCCCGAGGGACTCGCCGACGCTCGAGAGGTCGTGGACATGACGGCCGACCTCATCGGCGCCGAGTCGAACGCCATCTTGATCGCCTCCACCGGGGTTATCGGTCGCCGCTATCCGATGGATCGTGTTCGCGCCGGTATCGCCGGACTCGCCGCGCCGACGGCGACCACATCGGTCGACGACTGCGCTCGCGGCATCATGACCACCGACACGGTGCCAAAGACCGCTCGCGCCAAGATTGTCACCGACGATGGCGGAGCGGTCACCGTGGTCGGCATCGCGAAGGGTGTCGGCATGATCGAACCGGATA
>Ga0194023_1000210_pt1 | contig 10182 bp, 8 predicted proteins | sample IW6Sep16_MG_FD_140348 | JGI IMG/M metagenome (GOLD analysis project Ga0194023, IMG submission 140348) | Freshwater microbial communities from the Broadkill River, Lewes, Delaware, United States - IW6Sep16_MG | ecosystem: Environmental > Aquatic > Freshwater > River | place: USA: Delaware...
AGCTGTGCGCAGTGGAGCGCAGCACCGAAGCGAACGCGTAGCCCCGCAAAGCCCGACCCCCGCTGCCCAGAACGGTAAAAAATTATTCATTTTTTGCCGTTTGGGCAGCGGGGGTAACGCCCAAAAAAATAAGAAAAAAACTATTGTAATAATAAATACACAGTCGTTTTTATGCCAAAGGTGCTTTATAAAGTTTGCCTATTTTGTATTATAGTATTTACATCATAAAGCCAAAAAATAATGCTTGCAAATACATGGCAAATGCAATTGTGTACTTAGCAAGTTTCATTTAGCTGCCTAAAAATAAGCCTTTTTTCAAAATAGCCCATATAAAAGTTCAATAGGATTTGCAAAAAAGTAAATACTTGCAAATACCAAGCCCTATTACATAGGCAAGCATTGTTGTTTTAAATGCTATTTATGCCTGTGCATCTTCGTAACGAATATACACTCGTTGGGCATATGGTTTAGGAATAATTTTATTGCCTTGTTCCAAATTCCATACTTTAGTAAACTCTGCCCCTAAAAACATAATTTGTGCCGAGTAAAAAATCCAAACCAATAATACTACCATAGAACCCGCTACCCCGTAACTGCTGTTAATATCGCTGCCAGATAAGTACCAACCCAAACCATACCGACCAAGCGAAAATAGTAAAGCTGTTACAAAAGCACCCAACCAAACTTGTTTCCATTCTAATTCTACATCAGGAATGTTTTTGAAAATTAGGGCAAAAACTAATATAAATAAACCATAACTAAATACTCCATTAAGTACCCAAAGCAAATAATAGGCAATAGCAGACAAATATTGGTATAAAAAATCGCTAAATATATTGAGCATAAGCGATGCTAAACTTGCTACTAACAATAGCGCGGCTAAAGACAAAATCATACCTAAAGAGGTGGCCCTTGTTTTTAGGAAACGCAATATGACATTATCTGTACCGCTTTTAGGCGACACCTGCCAAATGGTGTTAAAAGCATCTTGCAATTGTATAAATACCCCCATGGCACCAAGCACAGCCACTCCTAAACTTATTAGCGCCGATAAAGAGCTAAACGAGGCAGTTGCTTCACTATTTTTTTGTAAATTGATGATAAATCCAGCGGCATCTGCACCTAATAAGTCTATTAAATGTGCATTCATATCGCCTTGTAAAGCTTGCTCATTTACAAACCAGCTAATATCGAAAAAACTATGGGTAAATACCCCCAATAACATTAACAAAGGCGGCAACGATAAAATGGTATAAAACGATAATGCCGCTCCTAAACGACTACAATTATCTTGTAAAAAAGCATTAATACTAGCTTTAGCAAGTTTAGTTACAGTAGAAAGTGTAAACATAAGGTGCTGAATGTTAAAAAGAAGTTAAAATACGTTAAGGCAATTTGTTTTGCTATAAAATAGTGTTATACTTTAGTAAAGTTGTTTTTGTACTTTGCTTAGTATGTAATGTCCTTTATTTTATATTATTTTTTGGGCGTTACCCCCACAAGCCAAACGGCAAAAAACATAGCTGTTTTTTACAGTTATGTCTTGTGGGGGTCGGGCTTTGCGGGGCTCCGCATTCGCTTCGGTGCTACGCTCCACTGCGCACAGCTCCTTGCGTCGCTCCCCTACAATCCCTAACGCGGGGCTACCGATACCAACGTTAAGGAGTGCCTTATTATAAACTATAAACAAGCACACTAAGTCATACAAAAGCCATCAATATGTAAGACTAATATTTTTATTAAAAATAGGTGTCAAAAAATGACGTAATAAGGGCTTAAAATTACGCTATTATGCTAGAAAAAAAGGCTTTTAAGCATTTTAATTTTGCATATACGGCTAAAAAGGGTTATTTTGCTGAATTGAGTACATTTTTTATCATATTAAAAAATAGTTTATTGTAATTCTAGTCCATTTTATTTATTGGCATAATTGGTGTTAGGTACAATATAACAAGCAAAAGCCCCTTCAAAAGCCCCAAAATATAACCATCAACATTGTTGAATTTGTGCAATTATGAGTAACAATTATCAATTATTAATTAACAAGCTCGACCAATTTATTCGCAAGTATTATACAAATCAGCTCATAAAAGGCAGTTTGTATAGTGTGGGTTTAGTAGTGTTAGCTTTTATCACTATTAACCTGCTCGAATACTTCATGTATTTTTCGTCGGGTGTGCGCATGGGTTTATTTTATGGCTTTTTAACGTTAAGCGGAATAGTGGCTTTGTTTGGGGTTATTTTACCTTTACTGCAAATATTTAAGTTGGGCAGCGTTATTTCACACCAAAAAGCTGCTCAAATTATAGGACAGCATTTTGGTAATGTAAAAGATAAACTGCTAAATGTTTTACAACTAAAAGAGCAATCGGCGGCAATGAGTGATGCTTCATTGATAGAAGCGAGCATTAACCAAAAAATTAATGATATAAAGTTAGTGCCATTTACCCAAGCCATAGATTTAAGTAAAAATCGCAAGTATATTAAGTATGCTTTATTACCCTTGTTAGGGCTTATTGGCATTGTTACCTTAGCTCCAAACTTAATTCCCGAAAGCTCGACCCGTATTTTACAATACACCGAAGAATTTACACCTGATGCACCTTTTAAATTTGAAGTAAGCACGCCAAAATTAGAAGTAGTACAATTTGACAATCTAACTGTTGATGTGCAAGTAGAAGGTACAATTTTACCTAATGAGGTAGATATTCATTTCAATAATTTTCCATATAAACTAAAAAAGAATAGCCCTTCTAGTTTTTCCTATACCTTTAACAAGGTACAAAAAGAAACTGATTTTTACCTCGAAGCTAATGGGGTACGTTCAAAAGTGTATACTATTAACGTAATACCCAAACCAACCATGTTAAGTTTTGATGCCCAATTAGATTACCCATCATACACAGGCAAAACCGACGAAACTTTGCGTAATTCGGGCGACATGGTAGTGCCAGCAGGTACAAAGGTATTATGGCGCTTTGAAGCCCAAAATACAGACGAAATTAACATGAAATTCGGGAAGTCTGGAAAATTAACTAGCGTAGATAGAAAGGGAGAAAATTCGTTTACAAAAAGTAAAAGCTTTTACAAAAATAGCAATTACAGCGTGTACTTATCTAATGAACACCTCAAAAATGCCGATTCTATTAGCTACAATGTAACGGTAATTCCCGATTTACATCCAAGTATTACCGCTGAAGAAAAACGAGATAGTAGTGATAAAAAATACTTGTATTTTTTAGGCGATGTATCGGATGATTATGGTATTAAGAGTGTAAATTTTAAGTACAAAATAGAAGCTAAAAATCAACAAGGTAGTGGTAAATTTGAGAGTCAAGCGATAGACATTACCGCTGGTCGGAAAGCTGCTAGTTATACCCATACTTGGGATTTAAATCGGTTAAATCTTAATGCAGGTGATAAGCTGACCTACTTTTTTGAAGTTTGGGATAATGATGCAGTAAGTGGTAGTAAGTTTGCGCGTTCACAAATGATGACTTACGAATTGCCTACTATAGAAGATTTAGATGAATTAGTAGAAGCAAAAAATGAAGAAATAAAAGACGACCTCAAAGAGATGGTCGAAGAGTCGAAGAAATTGAAACAGGAAGTAAAGGATATTAAAGAAAAATTGATACAGAAAAAAGATTTGAACTGGGAAGATAAGGCACAAATTGAAGAGCTATTACAACAGCACAAAGAAATGCAGAACAAGGTAGAACAAATGCAAGAAAACTTTAGCAAAAACTTAGAGCGTCAGGATGAATATAAGGAGAAATCGGAGAGTGTAATGGAGAAACAAGAGAAGTTAGAAGAACTTATGGAAGAGCTGATGACGGATGAGCTGAAAGAGTTGATGGAAAAGCTAGAAGCTTTACTTGATGAGCTGAAAAAAGATGATGCTATGCAAGAGTTAGAGGATTTTGAAATGACTGATGAGCAAATGGAAATGGAGTTAGACCGTATGCTAGAATTGTTTAAACAATTAGAGTTTGAACAAAAAATGAACGAAACCATTGACAAACTCAACGAACTAGCTGAAGAAGAAGAAAAATTAGCAGAAGAGACAGAAAATATGCCAGAAGGCAGCAATTCCAAAGAACAAGAAGAAAAACAGAAAGAGATAGAAGAAGAATTTGAAAAAATTACTGAAGATATTAAAGAGTTAGATGAAATGAGTGAAGAATTAGACCAAGACATGAACTTGGAACATAATACACAAGAACAACAACAAGAGATAAGCAACCACATGCAACAAAGTATGCAACAAATGCAACAACAGCAAAAAAGTGGTGCGAGTGAAAATCAAAAGCAGGCAGCACAAAAGATGCAACAGATGGCCAATAACATGCAGATGATGCAAATGCAACAACAACAAGAGCAACATGAAGAAGACATGCAAGCCATTAGACAACTGCTGGAAAACTTGGTTCAATTATCAATGGAACAAGAAAAATTGATGAACGATATTGATCAAGCTAGTATTAATACGCCAAGGTATACTAGTTTAACACAACAACAATACAAGTTAAAAGATGATGCCGAATTAGTAGAAGACAGTTTAGTAGCTTTGAGCAAACGTGTTTTTCAACTAGAAGCCTTTATTACAACAGAATTAGCAGAAGTGAATCGGAATATGAGTAGTTCTATAGAGCAACTAGCCGACCGTCAGAAAGGGAAGGCGACGACACACCAGCAGTTTGTAATGACAGGTGTAAATAATTTGGCATTAATGCTTGATGAAGCCATGCAACAAATGCAACAACAAATGGCAATGCAAATGCAAGGCAACCAAATGTGTCAGAACCCAGGTAATAAACCGGGTGGTATGAAAGGCATGGGAAAAATGCAACAACAATTGAATGACCAAATTCAAAAAATGCAACAACAAATGGCACAGGGTAAAATGCCTGGTGGTCAAAAAGGCATGAGTAAAGAAGCCGCACAAATGGCAGCAAAACAAGCAGCCATTCGCAAAGCCTTAGAAGAAATAAGCCAACAACGTAATAAAGACGGTAAAGGCAATTTAGGCGATTTAGACGAGCTTACACGTCAGATGGAACAAACCGAGCAAGATTTGGTAAATAAACGTTTGACCAGTGATATGCTACAACGTCAAAACGACATTTTACAAAAGCTATTGAAAGCCGCTGATGCCGAGCGCGAACGCGAACTAGACGATAAGCGAAAAAGCGAGACCGCCCAACAAATAACCCGCAAAATACCACCAGAAATAGAAGAATACCTCAAGAAACGCCAGTCGGAAGTGGAATTGTACAAAACGGTACCACCATCATTAAAACCACATTACCGTAAAATGGTCGAGGAATACTTCAAATCAATCAGTTTTTAACCTTATTATTTTTTAGCATTAACATCCAATATACTAGCAAATAATGCCTTTTTGCCGTGTATTGGATGTTGCTTGTTTAGCAGTACACAATAATTACCTTTTTATTCATCATCTCCCTAGAACTAACATTTGCTTATGGTGCAATCTGTACAAACTATGTCAATGCCTAATTACGTCGATTTGGAGCTATCCATGTCATCACGCCCCGAAAATATTAATTTAGTAGAGCCTTACGTAGAAAAAATTCAACGCCATTACAAGGTAAACGATGAGATGTGCTTTAACATTCTTATTGTATTAACAGAGGCTATTAACAATTGTATTATACATGGCAATCAAGGTGACCCTAATAAGCTTGTACAAGTACGCTTACAAGCAAAAAGTAGGAACTTATGTTTTATAATTAGCGATGAAGGGCAAGGTTTTGACCCCAATGCACTCCCTGACCCGACCTCGCCAGCCTACATAGACCAACCCAATGGAAGAGGCGTATTTTTGATGCGTCGCTTATCAGACCAGTTAAAATACAGTCAAGAAGGTCGTTGTGTAGAAATTCATTTTAACATTTGATACAGTTATTTACTGTTAAACAACTGTAAAAATAACGTTGATAGGACGACCGCGTTAGGGATTGTAGGGGAGCGACGCAAGGAGCTGTGCGCAGTGGAACGCAGCACCGTAGCGAACGCGGAGCCCCGCAAAGCCCGACCCCTGTAGCCCAATACTGTAAAAAATATTCTTTATTTTTTGCAGTATTGGGCTACAGGGGTAACGCCCAAATAAAGAAAAAAATACTATTATAATCCTTTCATAATAGCCTTAATAGCAGAGGCAAAACTCATGGTATAAAAGTGCAAGCAAGGCGCACCAAACTCCATTAACTCCTTGCACTGTTGTATAGTCCATTCTATACCCACTTTTCGGGCCTCCTTATCAGTTTTGCACTGCCTAACAGCCTGTACCAATTCATCGGGCATATTAATATTAAAAATACCAGGCAATCGATACAGTTGTGCTTTTTTAGTGAGCGGTTTTAAGCCAGGAATAATAGGGACGGTAATACCCTCTTTTCGGCAAGCTTGCACAAAGTTGATATATTTTTGATTATCAAAAAACATTTGTGTAACCACATAATCAGCCCCAGCATCAATTTTTCGCTTCAAAAATTCCAAATCACTTTTCATATTTGGTGCTTCAGCATGTTTTTCAGGATAACCAGCCACGCCAATACAAAAATTGGTATGAATACCATTAACTAAATCCTCTTCCAAGTAAACACCATTATTTAATTTAACCGTTTGTTCAACTAGCTCAAGGGCATTTCTATTACCATCAGGTTCTGGTACAAACGTTCGTTCTAGTTTCACTGCATCCCCTCTCAATAACAATACATTATCAATGCCCAAATAATTAAGGTCAAGCAAAGCATCCTCCGTTTCATTTTTGCTAAATCCTCCACAAACCAAATGCGGTACCGTATCAATACCATATTTATATTTAATAGATGCACAAATACCCACGGTACCAGGTCTTTTTCGCGTATTTACTTTTTCATATAATCCATTGTTACGTAACTTGTACTTATACTCTGACCTATGGTAAGTTACATTAATAAACGATGGATTATACTCTGTTAGCTGGTCTAAAATACGATACATAGCCTGAATACTTTTACCCTTAACAGGTGGTAAAATTTCAAAAGATATTGGTGTGCGCGTGGCATTATTCAAATGGTCGATTACTTTCAAGATAAACTTTTTTAGTGTTACGAAATAACATAAATGTATGTTAAACAAGCAATTAGCATATAAGCATTATATATTTTGCATATTGTTAGGCATGTTACTATTGGTTATTTTACCATATAATAACGTATATTTTGCCACACAAATTTACAATGTAAAGCACAATTTTGTGCTATGAGTTTGCAGTAAAATATTTTTTACTTTATGCTAGTATATTTTTTTGACATATCGAAAAAATACATTCATGCAAAACAAATAATAAGACAAAAACACTTAGAAAAAAAAATAGCACAAAAAAAGCTGAATAGTAGGGTACTAACACAACAATTAAATAGTAAATTAAAGGAAGAAGTAGCTACAATAACAATAGAAAACATACAAAAAATAAGTATAATATTGTTTAAATCACAGATTTGCATAAAAGTGGCAGCTAAGCAAAAAAATTGGAATGTAATTTGCAATATAGTTCGTGTACATTACAGGTATTTGTACTTTATTGTATATAAAAGAGCAATTTCTTAACTTTTAACTATAATCAAAAGGCTAAATGCCTTTTAACTATAGTCAAAAGTATACACTTGATGTATAATATTGTATACATACCATACTAATTAAACTAATTATATTTTTTTAACTTCATTATTTCTTTTCTAATTGTATTGTAAATCTATTATGCAGTGAGGATAACAAATCTAACCAATTAAACGAGTAGTTATACCTGAAGTCAATACTTTTGGTAGTATTACTTTTGCGAATGCATTTATAGTAATACTATTAACTACAACGAAAATTGATAACTAAGGAAGCCCAGCAATCGGTAAATGTATGTATTACATACGTTTGCACAAATGGAGTATATGAGAGAAGCGTAACCAATTACACTAATATTTTCTTATTGAATAGGGCAATCAAAATAGCGTTATGAAAAATTTGGTTCATCTTAGTTTAGTCATACTTATTGTGGTAACTACTTACGGCCAATTACTAGCTGAACAAGTAGATGGGCTACAGCATGGGAGTGCTTCAAACACAACTTCTGTAACAAAAGATGCTCATAGAGCAAATCAACATACCATCACACATTTAACAAGTGTTACTGAACACAACAATAATGGTGCTACAACTCTTAATAAACATTTAACTGCAAATACTAACCAAGATGGCATTAAGTTAGTATTAATGGGTATTGTTATTGATAAAACTAAACAACAACCTGTCGAAAATGCTTTGGTAGAACTGGAAGACCCTACTACAAAAGAGGTTCGCCAGTTTACTACTATTCCTGATGGGCATTTTTACTTTGGTGGTTTGGCCAGTGATAAAAAGTATAACTTGTATGTACTTGATGATGATGGCAAAAAACAAGACATTAAAGAAATTAAAACTATTGGTAAGTACGAACCCGAAATTCTACGGGCTATTTTACAGGTACGCTCGCAAGAGGTGGTAGAAGACCGTGGACAAGGTACGTTTGAACAAAGATTTGAAATGGATTATGCTAATGCAGTATATGATATGCCGCTAGCGTTTAAAATTCAAGTGGGGGCTTTTCATAGCCAATTACCACCCGACTCGGATTTTATGCGCAGCTTAGATGAAGAAATTATCTTGCTTAATACAGAGGAAACTACCAATGGTTATATCAGATACATGATTGGTGAGTATAAAAGCTTAGAGGAAGCGCGAAATGTGCTGGTAAATTTGCAAAATCGTGGCTATGATAAGGCTTATATTGTGCCTTATTATAAAGCTGAACGTATTAACAAAAGCCCTGAACGTGTATTGCAGGAGTATCAGAATGGCTTACTTCCTCGATAATTATAACTGATTAATGGATAAAAGGGCATGGTACTATATAGTACCATGCCCTTTTTGCTTTTAAAATAATATGTTTTCTAATACTTCAAAGTTTATTTTATTACACGAATAGTAACAAAAGTGCATATGTTTACCTAAATTTATAGACGGGATGTTTTGTTAAAATATATACAAATACCCGTGTTAATATATAGGTTTCGGAATTGTACAGGTATTTGTGGGGTGGCTTGTTGTAAATAACTAACACTAAATTGGGTATCTATAAACATGCTTGCAAAAGCAATAGGTTGCCACTCTAATCCAATTAGTGCGCCTCCATCAAAAGTATTAATGGCATAGCTTTCGTCGTAGTCACTAGCTTGTCTATAAATAAATAAGGCGGCTTCATAGTCTGCTTCTGTAGCAAATTGCTCTCGGTCGCCTGCAAAGGTACCTATGTCGGTTATGGCTGTACCTGTATGTGTGCCTTGTAATAATAGCCCTGTATTTAGTCCCAATTTTAATTGCCATTCCTCGCGAATAGCCCACGTCATTTGTATAGGTAAGGTAAGGTAATGTAGCTTAAAGCTTCCTGCTACGTCTGCGGTATAAAATGTAGGAATATCTAATACGCTTGGGCCTATGGTTTGACTGTAAATGGTGTCTGTTTTGGCTACTGATTGTTGGTAAAATATACCAGTACGTACATAATTAATGTCAACTCGCCAACCTAGCTTGTTAGAAAATGTCTGCCCTATAAATAGTCCGCCGCCTATGCTATATAATGCTTGCCCTGATGCTTCTTCGCTTTTAGGACCAATTACTGCACCAATGGTTAAGCCGCTTTTTAAACCGTATTGCCAAACTTGTGCTATTATTGCTTCAGTGTTTAATAAAAAAAATAGGCTTAAAAGGCTATATGCAGACTGGAAAGTGTGGGTAAATTGGTAATTGCTCATACAATGTAATATACAATATTTTTTGTGGTTAGAATGATTAATACATATCTTATGTTCAAGCGTTATTGGTGTCATTCTTAAACTACAGGGCTGTTTTATCTGAAAAATGTGGTATTTTGGGGCATCTTTTTAACGTGAAAATAAGATTGTAATACTTATAAATGTACTTTTTTATTTTTTGGGCGTTACCCCCCACACCCAAACTGCAAAAAATGCCTATTTTTTACAGTTATGGTTGTGGGGGGTCGGGCTTTGCGGGGCTCCGCGTTCGCTACGGTGCTGCGCTCCACTGCGCACAGCTCCTTGCGTCGCTCCCCTCCAATCCCTA
>Ga0194023_1000212_pt1 | contig 10129 bp, 10 predicted proteins | sample IW6Sep16_MG_FD_140348 | JGI IMG/M metagenome (GOLD analysis project Ga0194023, IMG submission 140348) | Freshwater microbial communities from the Broadkill River, Lewes, Delaware, United States - IW6Sep16_MG | ecosystem: Environmental > Aquatic > Freshwater > River | place: USA: Delaware...
ACTGATACCAGCATTAACACATCAAAAGTAGATAGCCTAATACAGAATAACACAAATGTACCTATCTGGTATTTATTGTTGTTGGTATTAGGGTGGTTACTTCCTAGCCCACAAGAGATATGGAATGGGTTTGTTGGATCAATAGAAAGAATAATACATGGCTCGAACCGTAAGCGTAGCAAAAACACTAGGACCAAGTAGTACTCCTGCTGCTAATGTCAAGCAAGTATTGTTTACTGTTCCAGCAAAGAATACAGGTTTGTGGCTAGTTAAATATATTATTAGTCTTGATGGTAATGAGACACCTAAAGTTTATTGGTACGATTCTTCACAAAATCAAGAGTATTTAATAGTTGCAGGTAAAAACTTAGGTACGGGTGACAGTATTTTATTGGATGGTCAGGCTGCTGTTGCAATGAAAGAAAATGACGAGATTAGAATACAAAACTCAGGTACTACTTATTCTGTAACTTATTTAGCAACAATAGAACTAAGACCAGCAGAAGCAATACAATTTCATTCATAGGAGCTAATCAATGCCAGCATTTAAAACTTGTCCTACTTGCCCTTATCCTGCTAAATGTAAAGCTGCTGGTAAGTGTTTAAGAAAAGCTATGAGAAAGACAAAGAAGTAATGCCACTAAAGAAAGGTAAGAAGAACGTAGGTTCTAACATCAAGAAGCTAAAGAAGGAAGGCTACCCACAGAAACAAGCGATAGCTATTGCCTTATCTACGGCTAGGAAGAAGAAGAAATGACTTACTTAGAACTTGTTAATGACGTATTAGTTAGACTTAGAGAGGATGAAGTAACTGCTGTTACTGATACGCCATACTCTAAGTTGATTGGTAAGTTTGTCAACGATGCTAAAAGATTTGTAGAAGATAGTTATCAGTGGAACGCATTGTCTGAAACACTTACTGTAACTACAGCTAATGATCTGTTTAACTATGTCATGACAGGTTCAGGTCAAAGATTTAAAGTCATCGATGTAATTAACAGCGAAGACGATGTATTTTTAGAGTATATGCCGTTCAGTCAAATGAACAATTTATTCTTAAATCAGTCACCACAAAAAGGATCACCATACTATTATAACTTTAATGGTGTTGATTCTAATAATGACACTCAAGTAGATATTTTTCCTATTCCTGACGGTGTTTATAATATCTTCTTTAACATATACAAACCACAAGAACCTTTATCTGCTTCTGGTGATAGTCTTAAAGTACCATCAGAACCAGTAATTAAATATGCCTATGCTATGGCTGTAGCAGAGCGTGGTGAAGACGGTGGATTGTCAGCACAAGAAGCTACTGCATTAGCAGATATTTCGTTAGCAGATCACATATCTATTGAAAATGGCAGGTATCGTGATGAATATGTCTGGCATCAAGTCTAATGGCTAAAGCGTTACAAACAGCTACAATATCAGCACCAGGATTTCTTGGTATTAATACTCAAGATAGTAGTGTTGATCTTTCATCAGGCTATGCTTTAGAAGCGTATAATTGTGTTATTGATAAGTTTGGTCGTATAGGTGCTAGAAAAGGCTGGACTAAACAAAATGCTTCTACTAATGCTGATTTAGGTACTAACGATATTGAGTTTTTATTTGAGTTACCAGAGACAGGAACAGTTCTTTTAGGTGGTAACAATAAATTATTTAGTTTTGCTAGTGCAACTATAACAACAGAAGTAAACACAACAGTTGTTGATGCAGCAGGAACTGGTACAACTGCTTACACAATAACAGCTAACGATTGGTCAGCATCTAGTATTGTGTACGGTGAAGGTCCAGATATTAGTCCTCATGCTTATGTATGTCAAGCAGGTCATTTACCTTTGGTTTATCACGAAGTAGGTAGTGGTCATGCTCATACAGGTAGCTATGGTTTTCAGTTACTAAGTGATGTTGGAACAGTACCTAGCACTTACGCATCCGCTAGTGACTTTAAACCTAATTTTGTACTTGGAGCGTATGGTAGAACTTGGTGGGCAGATATTGTTAATGATGAACAGACAGTGTACTTTAGCGCACTACTGGATGGATCAAACTTGTCTACTGGTGATTCAGGTTACTTATCTTTGGTAGATGTTTTTCCTAACGGTGACGAAGTAGTAGGACTAGCAGCACACAACGGTTTCTTAATTATCTTTGGTAAAAGAAACATTGCAGTTTACGCTAACCCTATTGATGTAACACGATTAGAGTTAGTTGACTTGATTGCTAACGTAGGATGTGTTGCAAGAGATAGTATTGTAAGTACAGGTACTGATGTAATGTTTTTGTCGGACACTGGAGTAAGAAGTATTGCTCGTGTCATTCAGGAAAAGTCAGCGCCTATTAATGATATATCTTTTAACATTAGAGACGATTTAGTTTCGTTTGTTGATTCAGAAACAGATAAAGACAAAATTAAAGCTGCTTACTATCCTAAAGATGCTTTTTATATTTTAAGTATTCCTACTTCTAAGTATGTATTTTGTTTTGATTTAAGAGGTAGATTACAAAATGGAGCTTGTCGTGTAACGATATGGGACAGCATTGATCCAACAGCTTTACACACAACTTATGCAGGTGATTTACTTATAGGAAAAGCAGGTTACGTTGGAAAATATTTTGGTTATCTTGATGATACTTCTACTTATACATTGAAGTATTACACAAATTATTTTGATTTAGGTAGCCCAACATCGTTAAAGTTTTTAAAGAAAAGCAACTTTACTGTAGTCGGTGGTGCTGGTCAAAATGTTTTTATAAAGTATGGTTTTAATTATTCTTCTTCTTATAGAGACATTCGTAAAACTTTAAATGCAAATTCTATTTCAGAATACAACATTAATAAATTTGGTGTAAATAATGTAACGGTTGTAGGAAGTCAATCATTTAGTGACAGCACTCCAACTACTAATACAATTACAGACACAGACGGTACGCATTATCAAGTAGCTTTTAAATCTGTTTATGATGCTATTAACGGATACGATTTACCTCATGCTGTTAAGTTAGATAGTGGCGATGGTTTTTATTATGTTCCAGATACTGATGCTGGTGAATCATCAAATGCAACAGTGTACTTAAAGAGTGCTGACGGACTTAGTGAATATTCTTCTGGTTTTGCTTTAGAAGAAGTTACAGCTAATTTAGCTGGATCAGGTTCAGTTTTACAATTAGGTTTTGAAGCTACTATAAATCAAAATCAATTATCGATACAGAAAATAGATGTATATGTAAAAACAGGAAAGACAATTTAAGGAAATAAAAAATGTCTAATTATATTAAAGCTACTAATTTTACAGCTAAAGACACTTTAACAACAGGTGATCCAGGTAAAATTGTAAAAGGGTCTGAAATAGATGCTGAATATGTAGCTATAGCTAGTGCAATTTCATCAAAAGTAGATAGTAATGACGCAGCGTTGACAGGTGTCCCGACTGCTCCTACAGCAGCATCAGGTACTAATAGCACACAAGTTGCTACTACTGCTTTTGTTAAGACAGCAACAGATAATACACTACAAACTGTATATCCTATTGGTTCTATTTACATGAGTGTAGCGTCTACTAATCCTAACACTTTGTTTGGTTTTGGAACATGGGTTGCTTTTGGTGCAGGTAAAGTACCAGTAGGTTATAACGCTTCTGATTCTAATTTTAATGCTGGTGAAAAAACTGGCGGTAGTGCTGATGCAATTGTTGTTAGTCACACACATACAGTTACAGATAGTGGTCACTCTCATTCTTACAATGGAGGAGTGCAAATTGCTTCTGGTTATTCTCCAGGTGGTTTAATATTTGCAGGATCAAGCACAACTACATCTACTGCAACTACAGGAATTAGCATTAATTCAACAGGTTCATCAGGCACTAATGCAAACTTGCAGCCATACATTACTGTTTTTATGTGGAAGCGTACTGCTTAATGAAAGTACCTGTTGTAACTACTAAAGATTTTATAATTTATTTAGAAAACTACCAAGATAATATTTTTATACATTGTGATGTTACTTCTAAATGGACTAAGACAGTAAAAAAAGATTTAACAAAAGCATTTAACAAGTTAAATAAAAAAGAGTTGTTTGCTTTACATGAACAATCAGACAAAAAACATAAAAAATTTTTAAAGTTGTTTAATTTTAATTACTTAAATACATTTAAAGGAAAAAACGGCACACAATATGATGTGTTTGTTTGGAGATAATTATGGGTATTGAAGCAGCCGTAGCAGGAGCAGTAGTTGGCGGTGTAATGCAAAACAGAGCAGCAAGTAAACAAGCAGCAGCACTAAACGCACAAGCTGCTGCTACTGCTGAAGCTGCTAGACTTAATGCTGAAGAAGCTCGTTTTAGACCAATAACTGTTACGACTAGGTTTGGTACAGCTACTCCTCAGTTTACTGGCGGTCGTCTAAGTGGTTATACTTACGAAGCTGCTCCAGAACTAGCTGCTTTACAAGATCAACTATCTCGAATTTATGGTACTAGTCTTGGACAAGCTGAAAGAGCTGCTGCTTTTCAACCACAGTTTGAACAAGCTGCTACAGGTTTATTTGGTTTAGGTAGGCAGTATCTTGCTGAAACTCCTGAAGAAGCTCGTCAACGTTATATTCAGCAACAGATGGATGTTTTACGTCCTTATGACATCGAAGAAGAACAAAGGCTAGCTGCTGGTGTCTTTGGTCGTGGTCGTGGTGGACTTAGCGTAGGTGCTGGTGGACAACCAGAATTACAAGCTCTATCAGAGTCACGCAGACGTAGAGATTTACAATTAGCAGCACAAGCAGAACAAGCTGCACAACAGCAATTAGGTTTTGGTGCAGGTTTATTTGGCACAGGTGCTGGTTTGCTAGGTACTGGATATCAAACACAACAAGCTGCTCTTGCTCCATTCCAGAGTCAGTTCCAGACACAACAAGCTCTTGAAGAAGCAGCTAGAGGCGGTATGGACATCGGTTCAGCGTTAGGTGCACAAACATCTACTGCTGGAGCTAGGGCTGGTCAGATGATGATGGCTGGTCAGCAAGCTGCAGGTCAGTTACAGACTGCTTCTGCTACTGCTAAAGCTGCACAGTTGGCAGGAATGGGAGCAGGTATTGCTAGTTTAGGTCAGCAGTATTACCAAGGTCAGCAATATCAAGACTGGTTGGATAGAGCATACCCAACTCAGACACAACCTCCTCCATATTTTGGGTAACTTCTCAATAATAATTAAGGAATAAGAATGGCTAGTTCAATCGCATCTTTATTTGGTCCTTCAGCAGAAGAGATTGTCTACGCTAAACAGCAAGAAGATAAAGCTCTAAGACAACAACAGCTACAACAAGGATTAGCTATGCAAGCTAGTCCTTTAGCACAACAGTTTTATCAAGCTGGTTATAATATTGTTAGTGGGCTTGGTGGTTTGTTTGGTAAACCAATGCTAGATCCAGCTATGACTAAAGCTGTAGAAATACGTAGACTTTTAGCTGATACAAATGCAAATGATTTAAATGATCCAGCTAAACTAACTACTCTTGCTGCTCAATTTGGTGACGCAGGGTATCCTAAAGAAGCGTTATACTTTGCAGATAGAGCACGTACTATTGCTGCAGAAAACAGAGCTTATGAACTAAGCATGGCTAAGTATCAACAAGATATTAGCGAACAAGTAATGGAACCTAACTTTAAAGTAAAGTCTACAGGTGATTCTGTTTATATGCAGAACGGTAAGTATTATAATGCTAAGACTGGAGCACGAGTACCTGTTGAAGATTTAATATCTGTAAAAGATATTACATCTGCATCAACACCAGCAGTATCAGAAGTAATATCTATTGAGAATCTTTATTTAGATGATACAGATTTTAGCGAACAAGAAAAAGATAGAGTAGCTAAATTCCTAGATCAGTATGCTTTAGCTATACAAAAAGAACCTGACTTTGTTAATAAACCAAAAGAAGTAGCATTAAAAGAAGCATGGAAACGTTCTACAGAACAAGGTATTATAGCTAAAACAGAGGATACTTGGATTACTAAATACACTCCGTTTACTGCAACTGATTGGGTATTTAGACCAGAGTTAATGACTGAAGTACCTTTTAAACCTATTGAAGATAAGTCAGGTAAATTCAAAATTAAAAGCATAACGAAAAACTAATGGCTATATATACTATTGAAACAGATGATGGGCATACTATAGAGTTAGAAGGACCAGATAACGCTAGTGAGCAGGAAGTATTGCAGCAAGCTGAGCAGTTATATAGGTCTCAACAAGTTAGTAAGCCAGCTACTAAAGAAGAACCATCTACACTAAGACAGTTAGGGTATGGGTTTGCTTCTGCTCGTACAGACTTAGGTAATCTAGGTGATATCTTAGAGAGCTATATGCCATTAGGTACGTTCTTTAATCCTACAGAAACATACGGTGAAGAGTTCATGAGAATGAATCCTGAGCAGCGTAGAAAGTTTTTGTATGATCGTAGACAAAAGATGATTGAGACTGAGTATGCAGATGTTATAGCTGCTAACGAACAAGATTCTTTAACTGCAGGAGTTGGTAAGTTTGTAGGTTCGTTAATGTCTCCTACTACATTAATACCTATTGGTCATGGATACAAAGCTGTTGCTACTACGTCAGCATTGCTAGGTGCTGAGTATGATGCACTAGATCAGTTCATGAAGAAGGGTGAAGTAGACTGGCAACAAACAGGAGAGATGGCAGCTATATCAGGAGCATTAGGTACAGGTGCTATCTATGGTGGTAGAAAAATTAAAGATGTATATAAGAATCTTAGAGCTAAGAAAGCTAATGCTAAGTTAACAGACATCAAAGCTGCTGAAGAAAGAGCAGACTTTATTAACGACTTAGCATACAGAGCTAGAGAGAAAGGTGTGGCAGATGCTGACATACCTAAATACATACAAGATCACAGTGGTCTAAACGGTGAACAAGTAGCTGAAGCATTTATTGTATCAGATGTTAGACCATTCATACCTACTATATCTGAGGTTAAGTTAGCTAAAGAGATTGGTAGGAATGGTTTAGATACTGTTAACAGAGTTAATAAAGGATGGTTAACTGATTTCTGGAAACCTATAGCAGACAGAATTGAAGAGATTTCTCCTGCTATTGCTAGTAGGTTGCGAAATGTAGACATGACAGCGCATATAGTAGCAAACGAAAGAGGTGAACGTGCTGCTCCATTCTTACGTGCATTGAAAAAGTTAAACAGAAAAGATAGAAAGCTAGTTAAGAAGTATCTTTTGAATGGTGACTTTGATGATGTATCTAAAGTTCTTAGTAAAGTAGATGGTGGTGTAGAAAGTTTTAACGAAGTTACTAAACTACTTGATGAAATACACGAAGATTTAGTAAGTGCAGGTTACACTGACTTAACTAAACTACCTAATTACTTTCCAAGAAACGTTCGCAAGTACGACGAATTGCTTGCTACATTTGATAAAGAACAACAAGGCATCTTTGCTGAAGCACTAAGCAGAAGAGCAAAACAGTTAGGTGTTAAGGTATTATCAGAAGTAGAAAAAGAAAAAGTATTAAACGAAGTAGCACGAGGATCAAAGTCATTAGTTAATTTAGGACTAGGTGCTGCTCAGAAACGTATTATTAAAAGACTTAGCGATGAACAGCTAGAGTTTTATGATGATCCTGTACGTGGATTGTTAGATTACATACGTTATGCTTCTAACAACGCAGCTAAAAGAAGATTCTTTGGTAAAGGCACAGCATCAGCTAATCAAGAAGTACTGAATGTAAAAGAATCTGTTGCTAACTTGATAGCTAAAGAACTACCAGAGCTAAGTAAAACTGCACAAGATGATTTACAAGCTATGCTTGAAGCTAGGTTTACTACAGGCGAGCAGTCATCAAGTGGTCTTATTCAAAGCTTTAGAGCGTTTACATACCTAACTAAATTAACTAATCCTTTTTCTGCTTTAACTCAGCTACAAGATTTATCTAACTCAGTATGGGTAAACGGGTTAGGTAATACTATATCTGCTCTCTTTGGTAAGAACGCAAGTAAAGTTAGTATGCAAAAGTTTGGACTTGATAATGTATTAGCTGAAGAGTTTATTAATGATAAAGTATTAGCTAAAACATTACACAAAGCCTTTACAGCATCAGGTTTTAGATCAATGGATAAGTTTGGTAAGAATGTATTTCTTAGAGCAAACTTAAACAGACTGCAGAAGTTAGCAGCAAACCCTAAAGGTATACAGCAGTTAAGACGTAAGCATGGTAAAGAATTTGGTGACGAGTTTACTGACATGGTTACTGACTTACAGAACGGTAACATATCAGAGAACGTAAAGCTGTTGTTGTGGAATGAGTTATCACGTATACAACCTATCTCATTATCAGAGATGCCGTTAAAGTATTTGCAAGCACCTAATGGTAGAATTGCATACGCACTTAAAACATTTGCGTTAAAACAAATGTCTAATGTTTTACGAAGAACAAGAGGTGAGTGGCAGAAAGGTAATAAGAAAGAAGCAATACGTAATGGACTGTCATGGTTAGTTACCGTACCAACTACAGGTGTAGGTGTAGATAATTTAAAAGATTACATTAGGTATCAAGGTCAAGACATGCCTGATGATCCAGAATCATTTTCAGATTTTGCATTAGAACATGCTGACAATATATTAAGATTGTTTGGTTCGTCAGAGTACATGGTAAGCAAAGCAGCAGAAGGTCAGTTTGATGCTGCTCTAGGTGGAGCTAGTTTCTTTGCTCCTGGTCTTAGTTCATTGACTAACATTGCACAACCTCTTCTTGAGGCAGCAGAGTCAGGAGAGATTGATCCTAAGATTGTAAAAGAATTACCGATAGTGGGTCAGGTGTACTACTATTGGTTGGGTGGTGGCATCGAAGCCGATTATGATAAAGCTATGAAAAAAGAAATTAAGAAACGGAGTGAAAGATAATGGCTACTATAGCAGAAAAACTTAGAGCTTTAGGCATAGGTGTTAAAAGCCCAGAGCAACAGGCAAGGGAAGCTGATCCTGTATTGAGAGCACAGTTCGAGAGACGGCAGCCTACTTACGATGAGATCATGCAATCACGACAGATGAGAGCTAGAGCACAGGTTACTCCATCTGATATTGCTCCTATGGATATGCCTGAACCATACGAACCTCAGAGTTATAATCCAGATATAGCTGGTGTACAAGCACTAGCACCTATGGGTTTGTTTACTAGCCCAGACACAGCACCTCCTAATCCTATTTTTAATACAGACAGAGCAGAGATTAACCCAAGACTAGAAGCTCAGTATGTAATGGATGAGCGAGGGATGACTGACGGTGACAGACAGATAGAAGCACAGTTACGAGCAAATGCTGAAGGCAGGGAAGAGTTTCTTGATTCAGTGGCACAACCATTTAGAGATGCGTATGACTGGGCTAATGAAGCTAATCAGTCTTATGATATATGGAACTCTGCTGCTAACTGGTTAAGAGATGCAAGCGAGTCTACTGCTATATGGGATAGTATTACTGGTCCAATAAAACAAAGGATGCAGAGAGACGCTGCAGAAGCACAAAGACAAAAAGAAATGTACGAAGAGAAGCTTAAACAAAAGCGTATGCAAGAAGGTTCTAGCTTAGTTATTGAGATGGAGAACCAGCTAATGCGTCAACTAAAAGAACAGGAGGACGCACGTAGAGCAGCTAATGCTTTAGCTTTCTTAGAGGATAAAGCAGGTGCAGCTAACGCAGAGCTAGATAAAATTAACGAGGTCATCCGTAATAATAAAGGCACATCTTTTTATTCTACCCCTGACTACTATGCTGCTCAGTCTCAAGCAGAACTAGAATCTGCAATGAGCAGGAGACCAGACATCTATGATGAATACAATCCGTTTGCTAGACCTGAGTATTATGATCTTGGCGGTCCTATTCAAGACTACGATAGCCTCGGAGGTCCGATGCAACGAGAAGAATTCATTGATGTTAACGGACAGTGGATGCCGTACAAACGATAAGGAAACAGCAATGCCTAATAAAAAATATACCTCACCTATGTACGCTTATGATAGGGACTATGATAGTACAACAGGTAGTTTAGCTAAGCCTGCTAACTCATCTTTGTATGGCTCAGGTACGTATGGTTATAATCAAGATACAAGA
>Ga0194023_1000213_pt1 | contig 10096 bp, 13 predicted proteins | sample IW6Sep16_MG_FD_140348 | JGI IMG/M metagenome (GOLD analysis project Ga0194023, IMG submission 140348) | Freshwater microbial communities from the Broadkill River, Lewes, Delaware, United States - IW6Sep16_MG | ecosystem: Environmental > Aquatic > Freshwater > River | place: USA: Delaware...
AGCGTGTAGAAATGGTTTCCACTCCAAAACGTGGTATTCAGATCTGTTGCCATCTATTATAAAAACAACTTCTTCATCAGGATTTTCTCTTTGAAGTTTTTCTATCAAGTATTTAACTTTCATAAGAAATATCCCAGTGTAAATGATAATGCAACAAGCGTGACTACGTTTGTCCACAATAAATATTTAAGAAGAACATTTCTGCTTCTCATCATTGTAATGAACTCTTCTATTGTTTCGTCTTGTTTCAAAATTAAACCTTCTTCTATCTTGGCAATCTTTCTTTCAAAATAAGGATTAAGTTTTTCTATGACTTCATCACCGATTAAGTCTCTTTCTTTTCTTCTTAATTCTTGTTCTGCTCTATGTCTTAAATTTGTTGCTGTTTGAAAATCTCTACTAAATCCGCCTTGTGGCATTATCCTACTCCCTCGGAACCAGTCCAGTTGTGTTTTAATTCTACAGAATCAATTGCAGTCATTCCACCAATAATAGATGCTGTTGCGTTAAAAGTCCCAACGGTGTCTACTTTCAAGAAAACCGAAGTTACTCTCCAATCAGCAGAATAAGATTCTTGATTGTTGACTGTTAAATAATTCCCATTATTGATGCCGTTTTGTGAAAACCCAACTCTCATGTTAATATCAGCCGAACCATCATCAGGTCCAGTATTTTTAATAGTAACAAACCTTGTTACATTTGGAAAGTCAATTCTTACAACGTCGCCACTTGAGGAAACATTTATGGAAGAAGAAAGGAAAGGTTTTGCAGAAGCCTGGTATGAACCAACATTACCAAGACCTGCTCTATAATCAAAATATTTTGTAGTCATTAATGCTCCACTATAAATAGTCTAATTTTCTTGTGCTATTCCTTTCCAGTCACCAGAATTTAATAACTTCATTTTGGGATACTTTAAAATCTCTGATTCTTTTGAGGACAAAAATGCTTTCCAGTTTTCCCAAGTGTCGATTTGATAAAACCATGGCATCTCAACTTTATTATATGCTTCTTGTTCTAATATTTTAAATACATAATCAAAAGTAAAAAATCTACCAGAATATCTTTTTTCTAATGGAAGAACCTTTGTTACATATTTACCATCTTTTCTTTCTTCAATTGGTTGAGAAGTATCAAACTTCCCTGTTGCGTTTCTCCAAAAATATAATATTAAATCGCCCAAATGCTTTTTATCAAATGCAAATCCAACTTTTTTTCCATCAAGAACGCTTTCTCCTGTGTCAGTTAAAACAAAAAAGTTTCCTTCTTCTGTTAGAAGATCTCTGTATCTTCTTAAGTGCTGCGATGGATAAACACTCATTGGGAAACAAACATAATATTTGTCTGGTTCAATCCAAAAGCTTAATGAACTTGCAACTCTTTTTGCTGTTCGTGCTCCATATAAAGCACCCCACACTTGAGAATCTCTAATTCCCTCATCCTTTGGACTACATTCAACATAATATATTGGTATCTGTTTTCTACTTTGACTTGGGAAAGCATCGAACTTTCTGCTAATCCAGACTGGATCCTGAACTGTTTCTCCCAATCTTTTCTTTAAGAGTGGCTGTGTCTTTGGATAGCAAACAACCCAGATTGTTTCACACCCAACTGTCGCACACTCCAATATTGCTCTTTCGATTGCTAAAAAGTTTTCAGATATAGGCATTAAACAATCGTGCCAAGGCAGATTAAATTCGTTTTCTGATCCCAACAGAGATATTACCCCAGCCAAGTGATAAGCATCTCTTTTATTTATATTTACTGAAGACTCTTCTTGCATATGAGTTTTCGCTCTCGTCACCTATTATATCATCAACTGATTCATATTTAAAAACTAATCTATCTGTTGATTTATAATTTTTTAGTTTATAAACAATTTCTCTTTCTCTGTTCTCTAATCTTATCGCATAATACTTGTAAAGAGATTTATTTTTTGTATCTCTGCCGTTTCTTGTTCCTTTGATGCCCGCTTGCTTCATCACGTGCTTTGTTTTAAATCGAGCATTGATATCAGAATATTCAAAATCATCAAGCTGTTCTTTTGTGAGGTAAGATACTGCAACTGCGTCTTTTAAATCGTGATTGCCGTCAATCCTATCTGATTGATGAAAAATAATCTTATTTACAAATTCAGAATCGGTAGTTAGCAGATTGTGCTCGTGTTTCATTCCGCTTTTGACATCAAACCAATCCCTTATTTCTAATATCGAATCTTCTTTTAGTGAAAGATTATCTGGTATTCCATAGAGATTTAGATCATCAAACACATAAACCTTATCATACTCTATAATATATTTTCTTGCTCTTTTTGTGAAAACACTTAATGTTTCCTCTTCTAACCTTATGTTATCTATCTTATCAGAGAATAAGATATTTCCCGACAAAGAGAGGATGTAATATAATCTTTTCCACAAGTCGTGGGGCGTATATTCATCACCTTCAAAAAAAATATTTTTTTCTATTTTTGATGGAAGAGCATTTCTCGTGTAGAGAAGATTAAGATTGTTTTTGTAAGCAAAAAGGAGGGAGGGCAGCGAGCAACCTATAACGACATTTATTTTTTTATTATTACTGTTTCGCAAAATACAATGAACAAAAATATGGATATTAGAACCCTATATTTAAGTTCTAATTCCATGCCAAAGGTGCTAACTTTTTTCTTATTTGTGCTGATATTGATCTGTTAAGGCTTGTGATCTCTCTTAACTCTGATAGGATGTATTCTCTATTTTCTCCGTAAGAGGACTCTACTAAAGTACGTAATGCTTCTGATCGAGCACAAACATCAAGAAAATCTTTCGTAATCCCTTTTATCATATCTTGCTTAATGGGATCACCTTCAGTCATTTCCGCAGCTTCTCTAATGTCTTTTGAAGATTCTAGAAATTCCGTAACAAGTTCTACAAATTCTGCATCAATCTCTTCCATAATCGTCCTCATATCTAACTATGTCGTCTTCACCAAAATATTCACCAACTTGCACTTCGACAAAAACTAACGGTTTATCGCTATTACATTCAACTCTATGTTTAGATTCACGAGGAATAAAAAAGCATCGTCCTGCATAAGCATCTAAATCTTGCCCTTCCAGTGTAACAATACCGTTACCTGAAACAACTGTCCAAACTTCAGTTCTCTTGTAGTGTGATTGATAGCTCAATCTTTGACCTGGATTTACTACGATTTCTTTTAGTTTATAAAGCTTTCTATCTTCTAGAACTTCATAAGTTCCCCACGGTCTTTCTTCAACTGCTTTTCGCTTTCTCATATGCACCTACTGTTATTGGATATAATTCCTTTGTTATTTGCAAAATCGCTTTTGCTACTTTTTGTATTTCCACTTGTGCGCCATCATGAATACGAAGATCAACAAACTTTAAAATATTGTTAAGGTTTGCTGTTCCATAGTATTCCGTATACATATTTTGAGGCAATAATCCTCTTGCTTGTTCACGACAAACCCCGGCTTCTAATAACTTTTCATAATAGTTTGTAACCAAGTTTATGTGACGCCGAACTGATTCATGAACCTGACAACCCAATATTGGTCCTGCCATTGGACCAGTAACAAACTCGCTTTCATTGCTTGCTTGCCTATTTGATTTATGTTGTGTCCTATAGTCAAACGGATTATAAAACTCTATATTATATTCTGTGTATCTTCTGGAAATTTCGTTATAACTCCAAGTTCTATGTCTATGATGCTGTGAACGAACATACAAAGGCACTTTAAATCTAAAAGTTACAACACAATGTTCCAAAGTAGATGTGTGACGATGCTTAATCAAATAATTGATAAGCTTCTCATCTTTCTCATCTAATAGTTGTTTATGCTTCCCAAAAGATACACGAGCAGAATTAACAACAGATAAATCGCTACCCATGTGCTCGACATATTCTACTTTTCCAATTCCATCATCGTAAAGATAAACTGGTTCAATCATTCAAACCTCTTAAGAGCTGACTTTACAGAATCAAGAGCGTGTTGCTTTCGCATAGCATCTTCACGTGTCTTAACCTTGATAGCATTTGCAAGCTCTAACATTTCAGTTAGTTTTGCTTTTTTGCTTCCAAGTGTGCTCCAATAAACGTCGTCAGAATCAATTACAGAAATATTCTGCCAAGGACCAGCCCATGGTTCTTTAATGGCTTTTCCGTTTTTGTCGTAAGCCTTGATAAACATTTCTTTTTCGTCACCATCAGTTAAAACCTTACCGTGAATAAAAGAATCTTGATCATAATCTTTTGCTAAACCAACTGCGAGATTAAAAAGATCTTGATTGCTTTCTTTTACATCTTGACGAGGAGCATCCCAAATAAGAATAGAATTCTCTTTTACATTAACAGGCTCTCCACCTTCTTCTTCTGGATCTTCGACATACCCAGAACCTGGCATTTTAGTCCAAGAAAAGCCAGCAGCTCTAACTCTGCTTTCTAATTCTTTTTGACGCTCAAGATTCTTACCTTTGCTCAACCCACCGCGAAAAGCAGTCATCATAACAAAAGGAACTTTTTCATCCTCAATCTTTCTTTTAATTCTTCCAAAGTTTGCCTCTGAAATGACATCTGGTTTTGCAAGAAGGACAGATTCTTTTTTGTTTTGAATCTCTTCTTTGATTAGTTTTTTTATATCTTCAAGCTTCATTAAACTTCCTCCATGACCCCAACCACATAATTTTGATGAATTATGGAGTATTTATTGTCTTTTATAAATACTTCCTCAATCATGGATTTTTCAACAACGAGAATTACATCGCTATTAGAATCAAACAGATCGTCATATATACTTATACAGTCTTCTGCATTACATACAAATCTAACTGTACAATACCTGTCACCAGATTTCTTAACATAATCTTCTGGAAGAGCAATAAGTGATTCTTCTTTTTCTGAAAGATCAATCTCTTCTACCAGCAAGTGTTTATTGAGTGGTACAAAAACCATTTAAATTTCCTCTTTGGCAATCTCCATCATTGAAGAGAGATCATCCAAGTCTAATTGATTTTTAACTGCATTATATGCTTTTTTGACCATTGAGATCTCATCATTGGTTAACCAATCGTTTTCAATATACTCTTTGCGAAGTTCTTTTCGCTGCTCTTGATAAGGCAAGATTGCCGAATCAATTGCTTTAAAAGATTTAATTAATCTTACAACGTGTTTCTTTTTTTCTTCTGTTATTGATATGGTCGCCATAGACCCTCCTATTAAACGTATTTTACCTCACATGCGCCACCGGCGCAAGCAATTTCTCCACTTAAATTAGTGTTATCATCAACCTCAACAATTTTTGTAAGGTCAACATCTTTTAAACTTTCCATCATTCGATTATACTCTACTTCTGTACAATCTTCAAATGGTGCTTGTTTATATGTTCCACCATCATACGGCAGAACTGAAAGACCATTATAGTGTTCTCTGTTACTCCACATCCACTCACCAGCGTTGTCCCATTCAAATTCTTTAAGTGAAACTGTGGCAGAGATATTATGTGTATTATTCCCTTTTAAATGACCTTTCTTGACCCAATTTTGAGAAAACCATTTAACTCTCTCTAACAGGGAAATGGATGTTTCTGTTCTCAAGATTGCGTTTTCTGGTGCTTTTTGCGGAACAGAAATAACAGCCGTATCGTGTGGTCTGAAATATTCATCTTCAACCAACTCTGGATGGTTTATCGCCAAGTAATGATAGATGTCTTCATTTTTTCCAACACGAATTCTGCGGACATAATATTCAGAATGCCAAGCATGAATACCACTTGAGCAACCCAAAACAAGCGATGAAGTTCCACTTGGTTTAATTGTTGTAACGCGAGAAGCTTTTTTGATTCCTAAAAGTTTTGCAACTCTTTTATTTTCTTCTTTAGCGAAATCTGCTGCTTCTTCCATATCCATTTGTTGAGCGAGACCACTTCCAATACCTGTCAATCCAACTCCAAGAAGAGCTTCTTTTTCAGTTGTTCTTCTCCAGATTGGACGCAAGTAATGGAAATCAGTATAAGAAGCCTGTAAGGTTCCAATGAATGCTGCTGCTTTTACTCTCTGATTTAAATCCTCTTGTGATGCGATATTGCTAACATTAACTTCGCAAAGGTTACAAAACTGAAAAGGCTTAAGACCAATCTCGCAACAAGGATTTGTTCCCCAGTCTTTATCATTAGTAAAATAAATTCCTGGTTCTCCAGAGTCTGAATTTTGAATTCTATCCCACAGTTTCATAAAAAAGTTTTTATTGACCCTATGCCTTACCAAGACTGCTGAATTGTTTGCTCGTGCTCTATGAGGATTCTTTTCCCACCAATTTCCTGCTTTACAAGAAATCATTTCTTCATCATCTGCGGAGAAGAGAGAAATAAGAGCAGCTCTTCTAATGCCACCGGCAAGAACGGCATCAGCAATGTGGCAAACAATGTCGTGTACTTCGATAGGCTCAAGTTGATCGCCGTTTTCTTTTTCATTTAGAATAGACTTAATTTGACTAACGCAAAGACGAAGTGGTTCTGGACCTGGAGCTTTACCACCTGAAGTGACAAGCTTTGCTCCTTTTGGACGAATATCAGAAAAATCAAACTCGATAGTAGAAGTTCCCTCAAAGTAAGAGCGCATCAAAACTTTAACTGCGTCTGCCCATCCTTCAATAGAATCGCCAACAAGAAAGCGACGTTTGCGATCTTGACGAGGCTTACGGATTTCTGGTAGTTTTTCTACGTGATGTTTCTGAACTGAAAATCCAATACCTGTTCCACCAAGTAACAAGAAAAGAATTTCACCAAATGCTCTCCAGTCATCTACTGGCAGATAACCACAATTATAAATACGATTCGGACTAATCTCAATTGGCTTTCCACCAAACTGAAGTGATCTCATTGAGGGTAAAACTTTTTTGTCATAAACAAATTTATATGCTGCCTCAATCTCTTCCTCTAAATTAGGATACTTGTCAATGTGCATATTTTTGTTACGAGTAACAAGCTCTTCCCAAGTTTCTCTCCTTCCCAAATCCTTATTGTATTTGGCGTATTTCATAAAAACTGTGATGTCTGATAATATTTTTTGCGATAGATCCATTATACTGCCGCTCCTTTTCCTAAAAACTTTTTATACTTGTTAAACATAAGATTTTGTCTTTCCTCGTGAGATAGCGACGGTGTTATGTTTTCACCCTTACTATATTGATCTATGACTTTGATATCCACGTTTGATGTGTCCATAAATATTGAATAGACCAGACCATCAGGTCCGTTTCTATTTTTAGCGATATAAATTCTACCGCCATTTGTTTGTTTATCTTCTGTTGTTCGCGAAACAGAAAAAATAAAATCAGCAACAAAGCATTTATTAAATGCTTCTGAAATAGATTGCATTGTAATGATCTCTGACTCCAAACCAGTTCTGTTGGTTTGTGATGCTGTCCACCCAACTACATTGTGCTCTTGCATTATCGCTCGCAACTCTTCATAGATTGATTCTAACTCTTCTCTCTTTTCTTTTCTTTGAGAAGTTGTCCGCATAAGATCGGCATAATCAACAATGATCATATCAGGTTTAGTACCAGACTGAATTAATTTAGTTAAGTGTGCTCGGAGCGTATTTGTAGAAGCAGTCTTTGTTGGATACTCTTTTACAATGAGCTTTCCTTCAACATCTTTAATCTGCTTCCAAATTGCATCTTTGTGATCAGCCAATGTGTTGAGAGGAAATCCAGTTAAGCAAGAGTCATATCGCTTTGCAATAACTGTTTCTGCCAACTCAAAAGTATAATGAACAACGTTCATTCCTGCTTTTAATGCTTGTGCTCCAAGATGAACAAGAACCATGGATTTACCACATCCAGTTGGCGCAATCACAACACCGAGTTCTTTTCTTCCTGCTCCTCCATTAATGATATCATCAATCTTATCCCACCCAGTTGTGATTGTATCGCGATTGATTACTTCATATCTTTTCTCAAAATCTGCCAAGAAATCATAACCTTGGTTTGATTCAGCACCTGCCTTAAGAGCGTCATTAATGACTTGAGAAATCTCATCAAATGAGGAGTTTTTGAGTAGCGAAGTTGATTTAATCATCGCTTCTCGTAATTTTTGTTTACGACAAAAATCAAGTGCTTTGTCTTTTACATATTCCGCGTTTGCGAGGATGTCCATGTTCGATAATGATCGAGCATAATAGTCTCTTATCTGCTTTTGTAGCACATCATTATGATCAGAGATATCTGATTTTAATATGATTTTTAATGTCTCATATGATGGATGAGCTGTGTATTTTTTCTTATATGAGAAAATCTTTTCGATAAATACCTGAAGGTATTTAAACTCTAAATACTCTACATTTAAGACCTCTAACATCCTGTCAGAGAACTCTCGGTCGTCTAAAATAAGAAAAGCAAGCTCTTCTTGGAAGGACTTTCCAAATTGAGAAAAAGAAACTTTTTTGTTGGACATTTTTACCTCGTGGTTAGGAGTAAATATAACCTAAAATTTTATAATGGTCAATCATTTTTTTTAGTGCTTGATATTATTGATCTAAATTTTTGAAACATTGTTTCCCAGTCAAAATTGGTCAACCCATCTTTGGTGAGCATTGCCATGAATTCAGTATGATTAAACGCTGGGGAATAATTTTCAAACGATTCTCTGATATCTTTTGTGCTGCCATAAGAAATATTAGGTGAATACAGTTGCATAAGACCGTAATTTAACTCTACTTTTTTCTTATCCATTAAAATTGACTGATAGACCTTTGAGTTGCCAAAGTTTTCTTTACATTTATCAAAAATATAATCTAATGTTAATGACTCACTTTCAGAAAGCTCGGGGAAGGATTTAACTAAAGTTTTTAGTCCAACCCCTTTTACGCCCTCAATATTGTCAGATTTATCTCCATCAACTGCACGAGCAATCGCAAAGTTATTAGGATGAATACTAAACTGCTCCACAACTCTGCTTTCATTAAGTATTTCTTTTTGACCCTTGGTCTTTGGCTTGTAAAGTATTGTTGTACTGTTGCAAAGCTGAATAAAGTCTTTGTCAGAAGAAACAATAACTTTTATTTTTTCAGACAGATCTGGCAAACCACAAACATAAGCAATGACATCATCAGCCTCAACATCTTCCACCATAAATTGGATAACTGGTGTTTTGTTAAGATAATCGATAGTTTTTTTAATTTGATTATATTTGTTCTGGCTTTCTTCCAGAGGAGACAATCCTTCATAAGCTCTATTGAGCTTAATTGGTTTACGACCCTCTTTGTATTGCTTTAGGAGTGTTCGGCGTTTTTTAGAGCCACCTCCACCATCCCAAACAACTACAACTTGAGATGGGTCAATCTCTCTGATGAGCTTTTGTAATGTTTTTAAAAATCCTCTTGTGCCACCAATAGGAAAGCCATCAGCACCAATAGAAGGATCCATAACATAATTGCGAATGAATGTGTTCATCGCATCTACTATTAAAACTTTATTCGTCATTTTCTGCCTCAATCACCGTGATAATATCTTTTATTAGCTGTATAGTTTGACTCGGACCATTTGTTTGAAATGCCGTATTCTCTCTAATAGAATTAAGTTTATCGTAAAGTGCTTTGTCGTTTCCAGTTTCCTGCAAGCAACGATCACCTACGAACCAAAATAAATTATTATTATCATAATGATTAAGTGCATATGTTTTATCCCAGCCATGGGGATAGATATCAATAGAAGTGCTTCCACCCAATGAGAATGAAAGGCTTTTTGTTAGTTCTGGAATTGTTAAAATTTTATTAAGGGCTTCTTGTCTGATAGAGTGTTTTTGATCTGCAAGAGCAAACTTTTCTCTATCTTCATGATTAGCGTTTCTGCCAACAGGACACCAATTAACCATTGAACCTCTATAAGAAATATGGTGACCGGTCATTGGATATCCATAAGATTTTGACAAAAGAGAGCAAATATATTGTTTTTCCACCAAAGATGTCATCAGGGTTTCATATGTATCTTCCTCAATATATTGACGCATATCTAAGGAAGAATCTTTATTCCAATTATTATTAGTGTAGGAATATCTTTGCGTACCGTTGCAAGGAAGAATCAAAAGATCTCTTAAGATTGA
>Ga0194023_1000220_pt1 | contig 10024 bp, 8 predicted proteins | sample IW6Sep16_MG_FD_140348 | JGI IMG/M metagenome (GOLD analysis project Ga0194023, IMG submission 140348) | Freshwater microbial communities from the Broadkill River, Lewes, Delaware, United States - IW6Sep16_MG | ecosystem: Environmental > Aquatic > Freshwater > River | place: USA: Delaware...
GAACGGTCCCGAGGGACTCGCCGACGCTCGAGAGGTCGTGGACATGACAGCCGACCTCATCGGCGCCGAGTCGAATGCCATCTTGATCGCCTCCACCGGGGTTATCGGTCGCCGCTATCCGATGGATCGTGTTCGCGCCGGTATCGCCGGACTCGCTGTGCCGACGGCGACCACAACGGTCGACGACTGTGCTCGCGGCATCATGACCACCGACACGGTGCCAAAGACCGCTCGCGCCGAGATTGCCACCAACGATGGCGGAGCGGTCACCGTGGTCGGCATCGCGAAGGGTGTCGGCATGATCGAACCGGATATGGCGACGATGATCGCTGTCATCCTCACCGACGCCGAGGTTGATGCCCCGACATTGCGCGAGGTGTTCACCTCGGTGGTCGACGAGACCTTCAATTGCGTGAGCGTGGACTCCGACACCTCCACCAGCGACACCGCGGTGGTGCTCGCCTCCGGCCGATCCGGGCGTGTCTCCCCCGATGACTTGAGGTCAGCCCTCCTCGAGGTCTGCACGTCGCTGACCCGTCAGATCGCCGCCGATGGCGAGGGAGCGGAAACCTTGATCGAGGTGAAGGTCGATGGAGCGCGCGATATCCGCCAGGCACGTCGGGTGGCCAAAAGCATCGTCAACTCACCGCTCGTGAAAACCGCGGTTCATGGAGCCGACCCGAACTGGGGTCGGGTCGCGATGGCGATCGGCAAATGCAGCGACGAAACCGACATCGACCCCGATCGGGTGGTCATCCGCTTCGGATCCGATGAGGTCTTCCCACGACAGGTCGGCCCGGACGACCTCGAGCGCCTCTCGGAATACCTCCGCGGAGACGAAGTCCTGATTCATGTCAGCCTTGGGGCCGGACAGGCCGTCGGCACCGTGTGGGGCTGCGACCTGACCGACGGCTACGTGCGGATCAACGCCGACTACACGACCTGAGGTCGCACGCCGGTCACTTCGGCTGCATGCGGATGCCGCCGTCGACCCGAATGGTCTCAGCGTTCATGTAGCTGTTGGTGACGCACTCCACCACCATCGAGGCCAACTCATCCGGGGCGCCGAGACGCTGCGGAAAGAGCACACCCTTCTTCAAATTGTCCTTGAAGGCCTCACTCGCCTCGCCCTCGCCGTAGATCGGCGTGTCGATGAGTCCGGGAGCAACCGTGTTGACCCGCACACCAACCGCAGCGAGATCACGAGCGATCGGGAGGGTCATACCGACGACACCGCCTTTGGATGCCGAGTAAGACGCTTGGCCGATCTGGCCGTCGAAGGCGGCGACGGAGGCGAGATTGACGATCGCACCGCGCTCACCGAACTCGTCGGGCTCGGTACGGCTCATCGCGGTGGCAGCGAGGCGAATGCAGTCGAAGGTCCCGACGAGGTTGATGGCGATGACCTTCTTGAAGGCGTCCAGATTGGCCGCCGAGTCGTAGGAGCCGTCCTTGCCGACGGTGCGCTGCGCCCAGCCGATACCTGCCGAGTTGACGAGCACGCGAAGCGGCCCCATCGACGTGGCCATCTCGACCGCGTTCACGATGTCGTCGGTTGAGGTGACGTCGACCCGACAGAAGGCTCCGCCGATCTCGTCCGCTACCGCGCGTCCCGCCTCCTCTTGGAGGTCGGCCACGACGACCTTCGCTCCCTTCGCGGCAAGTTGCCGAGCGGCGGCGGCGCCGATGCCCGAGGCCCCACCGGTGACGATTGCGCTGACTCCGTTGATGTCCATGTGCGCACCATAGGTCACCACCCCATCGGATCATCGATCCGATCGTCGATGAGTCGAGGCCGGCCGGCGAGCTAGTACGAGACGACGCCGTTGACGTCGACAAGGAGGTCGGCCTCGCCGTAGACGTAGATGCAGACCTTGCCGAAACGGCTGACCGGAGCGATCACGCCATTGGCGATCGTGAGGCCAGTCACGAAGTTGACGTTGCTCGCGTTCGGACGTACCCGGCAGGGGTAGACGGTGACGTAGCCACCGGCGGAACTGGTGCGCGAGTTCACGACGGTGATGTTCAACGAGGCGGCGAGCATTCGAGAGGTGTCAACCCCGGGCAGACCGCTGAGGTCGACCTCAAGCGGCCCGCCGCTCCCGTCGGTAGCTCCAACGCGGCCGGTCGAACGGGTATCGACCACGCGAACGGGGGCCAGAGGGGTGTAGTCGGCGCCGTTCGGGAAATAGCCCGAGACGTCGGCGATCAAGTGAGCACCTCCGGATACGTAGATGCAGACGGTGCCTGACGCTGACACCGGAGCGATCACCGCGTTGGCGATCGTCCGGCCGGTCGTGAAGTTGAGGTTGCTGGAGTTGGGCCGTGTGCCGCAGGGGAACACCGTGACGAATCCACCACCGGGCCCGCTTCTCGCTTGATCGACCGTCAGGTTCAGCGCGACGGCGGCGACCCCCGTCCCGGGCAGCCCCTCACGGCCGAGTACGGGCACCTCGATCGTCGAGTCAGTGACGGACCCAACGGGAGCGCCGTTTCCGGTTCTCGTGTCGAGCACCCGACCGGGATTCAGTGCGACGAAGTCGGTTGAGCTCGGGAAGTAGGCCGACACATCCGCGAGCAGGTGGGCAGCGCCTCGCACGTAGAAGCAGACGGTGCCCCGCGCCGAGACCGGAGCGATCACGGAGTTGGCGATGGTCTGACCCGAACGGAAGTTGAGGTTGCTCGCGTTCGGCCGCGTTCCGCAGGGGAACACGGTGAGGTAGCCGCCCGACTGATCGGTGGCCGCCTCGACGGCCGTCACGTTCAAGGCGACCGCTGAGACCGCGGTGCCCGGGATGCCGCCCTCACCGAGCACTTGGACCTCGATCGTGCCGTTGGTGACCTTGCCGACCGACGTGACTCCAGCACCCGTTCGCGTGTCGAGGAGTCGAGCTGGTGTCACTGGGACCATCTGCTCGAGTTCGCCCACCGCGATGTAGGCCGGGTCGGTGACCTCGAGAATGCGCGACCGAAGCCACAGGGCGAACTCGGCCTGACCCGTGGAGGTGAGGTGAACACCGTCGGAGTACCAGCGATCGGCCTCAGAGTCATCGCTGGCCGCCGCCCAGTCGACGACGATCAAATTCGACCATCGACCACGCGCGCTCTCAAGGGCCGCGTTCGCGGGGGCGTACCGCGACACGCCGTTCGCCTGACGCCGCTCCGACATCGTCGTCCAGATCACCACGCCGACACCGCGAGCGGACAGGGTGGCCATCACCTGATCGATGCGCCCGGCGAGCGCGTCGGGATCGTCGTTGTAGCCGAGCTCCACCACCACGATGTCGGTGCCCGCCGGGACCGACGCGGCCGCTCCGACACCGTCGGGCACCACTGAACCACCCGCCGTACGGCGACTCGAGAGAGCGTCGTGGGTGTAGGAGGTGAAGACCCCTGACATCAGCGCCGGCAGCTCGGTCGCGATGCTCGCCCCAACGGAGTCGCCGATGAAGAACAGGGATTGATCGACCGCCACTCCGCGGGTGATCGGTGAGAGGGTGAATCCGGGTGAGGGCAAGCCGAACTGGCCACGGAACGACCAGGCAGAGACATGCTCACCGTCGTCGAGTCGAACCCGATTGGCGTAGATGCCCTGATAGGGCGAGGCCGGGTCGACAACCGTGGTCACCCGTCCGGGCTCGGCACCGCTGTACGCCGATCGGAGCGCCGCGACCGAGATCACTCGCGTCCACCGGTGACTGGGGTTTAAGGCGGTGGCATCGGCCGGGTCAGCGATGCTCGGGAATGCCCCGCCGGCCGTTTGCGGACCGTTGGAGGCGGAGAACTCAGTGGAGGCGATCGTGCCCGGGGCGATGCCATGCGGATTGCCGGCCGCCCAGACCCGCACTCGGCCGGGGTATCGGCGATCGCGCGATCGGTCTGGGAGGCCTCAACGGACTGCGCCCCCGCTCCGACGTTCGCGCGGGTGGCCGAGCCGCCGTACACCTGGCAGGCCATGGTGTCGCAGGTCTGCGCGTAGACATAGCGCGACTGCTCAAGGCCGTAACCGCGGGCTGCCACCGCCTGGGCTCGCAGGGCGTTCATGCCGCGCCCATCGCCCCGATCACCCCACGAGGGCGACACCTCTCGAGGCACAACCCCGCGCAGGTAGTTCTCGACGCTGACGTCGTTGACGACGCGATTGCCGACGTCGTTGTGCAAGAAGCGAAGCGTTCCTCGGTAGTGAACAATTCGGCCGCTCGCCTCGCAGAGCCCGAGCACATCGCCAGGCGCCGCGCTCGACTCGTCGACGTCGGTGCTCACCACCACCGGGCCAGGAACCCCGGAGGCGACCTCGGTCCACCCCTCGTCGGAGGTTGAGTTGCCGATGATCACCCGCGCGGCCGTCGCGTCGTCGATGTCCCAGACCCCGTCGGTTGGCAGCCCGTTGGCGATCTGGAAGGCCCGAACCGCGGACTCGGTCAGCGGACCGTAGTCGCCGTCGATACCGCGCGGATCGAAGCCGACGGCGGTCAGGAAGGTCTGGATCCGCTCGACCTCTTCCTCGGCGGTCGACCCGACGGAGACCGGGCCATCGGGAACGGTGAGGGTGGAGGCGCCAATGCACTGCGGGGCGGAGGCGACCGAGATGGTGAATGAGTTTGGGGCTGCCTCAACGATGCGGACGGCGGGGTGGGCGGTCGAGGCCGAGTGCGCCGGCGAACTCCACCGTGCTGAGGACGTGGTGGACACGACTCCGAAGACCGATGAGCCGTCCCACTCGGTGAGACGAACCGTGATGCGACGGGCCGCGTCGACTGACCCGAGTTCGGTGCCGCCGTAGTAGTGGTCGAGGATCTGCTCCCACGACCACCCCTGATCGACCGCCCATCCGTACGCCCCCCATTGGCTCATGCCGCGACCGTGTCCGTCGCCGGTGCCCTCGACGAGATAGGCGATGACGTCAGAGGTGGAGTTGGGGTTCGCCGAGGCAGGGGCCGCGGGCGCGACGACGAGCGAGGACCCGGCCGCGATCGCCGCGGAGAGCAGAATCGCTCGACGGCGACGGGGGGTACGCCGAGGCAGATGCATCAGAGCGAACCGTAGTGAACGGGTGTTCGACGTTGGCGTCACCCCGAGGGCGCGCTTAGGGCCTCGGAACCGCCGCCACCGCGAGGGCGTCGACCCGGTCGTTCATCGGATCACCGCTGTGGCCTTTCACCCACTCGAAGGTGACAGCATGCCGTTCCACCAGTTCGACGAGCGGCTCCCACAGATCGACGTTCGCTACCGGCTGACGCTGCGAGTTCCGCCAGCCATTGCGACGCCATCGCACCCACCATCCGTCTCGGAAACAATTGACGACGTAGGTCGAATCGCTCACGACATGGACCTCGGCTGAGCCATCAGCGAGGGACCGCACCGCCTCGAGCACCGCCATGAGCTCCATTCGCTGGTTCGTGGTGGACGACTCTCCACCGGATCCTGACTTGCATCCGTCAGGGGCGGTCGCCCACGCCCAGCCACCGGGTCCCGGATTCCCCGAGCAGGCACCGTCGGTGTAGACGACGATGCGGTCGGATTCGGCCATCCGCCGAGCATGACACGGCCGCTCGACGCGTTCGCGGACCCCGTGGCGTGTCGAAGGGCACGTCGACACTCGGACGGGTACCGGGCGGTAACCGTGCGAGAATGGATGAATGATCTTCGACGGGTACGTCCATCAACTCCCCGACACCGATCCCGGTGAGACCGAGGAATGGCTCGACTCGCTCGACGCGGTCGTCGACACCCACGGCAAGACTCGGGCTCGATTCCTCTTGTCGCGACTCCTCAGCCACGCCAACGCGCGACAGGTGAGCTTCCCCGCCACCGTCTCAACCCCCTATGTCAACACGATCCCCCGCGAGCAGGAGCCGTGGTTCCCCGGAGATGAGCACATCGAGCGCCGGATCCGCGCATTCATTCGATGGAACGCGGCGATCATGGTGGTCAAGGCCAACAAGCGCGCCGATGGGATCGGCGGCCACCTCTCGACGTTCGCCTCATCGGCCTCTCTCTACGAGATCGGGTTCAACCACTTCTTCCGGGGCAAGGACTCCGACGGCATGGGCGACCACGTCTACTTTCAGGGCCACGCCGCCCCGGGTGTGTACGCGCGGGCCTTCCTTGAGGGGCGCCTCACGACAGACGACCTCGATCATTTCCGCCGCGAGATCGGTCGCGGCGGTCGTGGGCTCTCGAGCTACCCGCACCCTCGGCTCATGCCCGACTTCTGGGAGTTCCCCACGGTCTCGATGGGCCTCGGGCCCATCACCGCCCTCTACCACGCACGCTTCAACCGCTATCTCTCCAACCGTCAACTCGACGACACGGCGAACAGCCGGGTATGGGCATTCCTCGGCGACGGTGAGTGCGACGAGCCCGAGACCCTCGGCGCGATCTCACTCGCCGCGCGTGAGCAACTCGACAACCTCGTGTTCGTCGTGAACTGCAACCTGCAACGGCTCGATGGGCCGGTCCGTGGCAACGGCAAGGTCATCCAAGAGCTCGAGGCCGTGTTCCGTGGCGCCGGTTGGAACGTCATCAAGGTCATCTGGGGCTCGAAGTGGGATGAGCTGCTCGCCCAAGACAAAGACGGCGCGCTGCTGAACCAGATGAACACCACCGTCGACGGGGAGTTCCAGCGTTACGCGGTGGAGAGCGGCAACTACATCCGCGAGAACTTCTTCGGCCCCGATCCGCGGCTCCGCCAGATGGTGTCGCATCTCAACGACGACGAGTTGCGCAACCTGCCTCGCGGAGGCCACGACTACACCAAGCTCTATGCGGCGTATCGGGCGGCAGTCGAGAACCTGGGTTCCGGTCGCCCGACGGTAATCCTGGCCAAGACCGTCAAGGGCTGGACTCTCGGACCGGGTTTCGAGGGAAGGAACTCCACCCACTCCATCAAGAAGATGACCGAGCAGCAGTTGCTCGAACTCCGCGATCGCCTCCACCTCCACGAGGAGATCCCCGAGACGTCGATCACGGCCGATGACCCGCCGTACTTCCGGCCTTCTGAAGACTCGATCGAGTACCAGTACATGATGGAGCGTCGCAAGAGCCTCGGCGGCGTGCTCCCCCGTCGTACGACAACCGTGCGTCGTCCGATCACGATGCCCACTCCCGAAACCTTCGCCGAGATGGACGCCGGTTCGGGAGACATGGCGGTCAGCACCACGATGGGCTTCACCCGCCTGTTGAGGAGTCTCTGCCGCGACGAGGGCATCGGACGGCGGATCGTGCCGATCATCCCCGACGAGGCGCGCACCTTCGGTATGGACTCGCTCTTCCGCGAGCTCGAGATCTACGCCTCTCAGGGGCAGAAGTACGAGCCGGTCGACCACGACCTCCTGCTCTCGTACACCGAGGACTCCGACGGCCAGATCCTCGAGGAGGGCATCACCGAGTCAGGATCAATGGCGAGCTTCATCGCGGCGGGCACGAGCTACGCGACGCGCGGGGTGCCGATGATTCCGTTCTACACCTTCTATTCGATGTTCGGGTTCCAGCGAACCGGCGATCTCATCTGGCAAGCGGCCGATATCCGCGCGCGCGGATTCATGATGGGTGCGACCGCTGGGCGAACCACCCTGCTCGGTGAGGGCTTGCAGCACCAGGACGGCCACTCGCTCGTTCTCGCGTCGACGGTGCCAACGGTGCAAGCCTTCGATCCCGCCTTCGCCTACGAGGTCGGCGCGATCGTGCGCGCCGGCATCGAGCAGATGTACGGCCCGGACTCCCCCGAGTCAGAACGCGACGTCATCTATTACTTGACCCTCTACAACGAGAACTACCCGATGCCGGCGCTGCCGGAGGACGCGGCGCTCGCCGAGGAATTCCGCTCGGGCGCGGTTCGCGGCATGTACCGGTTCGCACCCGCACCGGAAGGCCCCTCTCGCCGAGCCACGATCCTGTTCTCGGGGGTTGCCCATTCAGCCGCTCGAAAGGCGGTCGAGGAGCTCGCGGAGCATTACGACGTCGGAGCCGAGCTGTGGTCGGTCACCAACTACAAGCGCCTCCGTGAGCAGGCAATGGCCACCGAGCGTTACAACCGCCTGCATCCCTCGGCCAAACGCGAGACCGCTCTCGTCACCTCCCTGCTCTCGGAGTCGACCGGGCCCATCACCGCTGTCACCGACTTCATGTGCGCCGTTCCCGAGCAGATCGGGCGTTACGTCCCCACCGGTCGACCCTTCAAGGTGCTCGGCACGGACGGCATGGGTCGGAGCGACACCCGTGAGTCGCTGCGCCGGCACTTCGAGGTCGACTGCGGGCACGTGGTCGTCTCGACGCTCGAGGGGCTCGCCGATCTCGGCGAGGTGGACCGCTCACTGGTCGCCGATGCGATCGCGCGCTACGACATCGACCCGGACGCGGTCGACCCGTTCCTCGTCTGACTGACGAACGTCAGTCGGGTCGCACGCGGTCGAGCCAACCGCTGAGAATCGCGATGGCCCTCGGGTCGTGGCGGAGCCGATGACCGGCTCCTGCCAGAACGTTCAACTCGGCTTCCCCGTGCGCTTGAGCGAGTTGGCGCGCGTCGGAGACCGGCACGCTCTCGTCGTCCTCGCCGTGGAGCACGAGTAGGGGTCGCGGGGCGAATCTGCGCGCCGACACAACCGGCCGGAATCGTCGGAAGGCGCGCGACCAGTCCTCCATCGAGGCCGGATATCCCGGGGTGCGCACCGCTCCGATATCGCGGGCGTGCTCAAGGAACCTTCGAGGGTGCTCCGCCCAGTCATCGAAATCGGCTCGTGGTGACAGGAGGGCAGCCGCGATCACCCGAGGGTCGTCGGCCGCGGCGCAGATCGCGATCGACCCACCGGTGTTGGCGCCGATCAGCACCACCCCGCTGAGCTCGACATTTCGTCCGAGGTGGTCGATGGCGTTGCGAAGATCATCCATCCATCCCTGAAGCGAGAAGTCGCCGGTCGAATTACCGCACCCGCTGAACGTGAAGGTCAGACCCGCGTATCCGACCTCGTGGGTGAGTCGGTCGACCAGTTCAGGAAAGGTGCCGGCTGAGCGTCGTGCGTCGATCGGTCCGATCGGGAAGCCATGACAGAGCACGAGGCCCGGAACTGGGCCGTCGATTCCGGCGGGAACACTCAGGTGACAAGAGAGCCGCTCGTGGCCGCTCTCGAAGGTCGAGTCCAAAATGCCTCAACTCTCAGGCGCGAGGACGACGGTGTCGTCGACGCATACCCGGCCGGGCCGCGGTGTAACCGCGGTTGCGTGCCTCCGCAAGGGTGTCCGGCGCGAAGCAAATCCCGACCTCGGCTTCCACGATGTCGTCGATGATCGTGGGGTCGGTCCACTCGTCGAGGTCGTAGACGAGTTGGGTGCGCTTGTCGCCGAGGAATCGCGTGTGCTCAAAGCGGGAGGGGCGTTCCATGGGCTGAGACGCTAGTCGCCGATGACGTCATCGGGGGCTGCGGTTGGGCCGACGGCTCCGATCGCATCGAAGTAGGCCAGGTGGGCACTTACCACCTCGACCGCGTCGACGTCGTCGAGCAGTTCAACACCGTCGTCGACGGCCACGGCGAGCAAGTGGGCGATCAGGGTTGTCTCATCCACGAGGACGGTCTCGTCAATGTCCTGTGATCGATCGACGACCCGGTCAGGTTGGAGGCCGCGTTCGTGGAGCCATCCCATGTGGGCGATGAGCAGGCGTTCCACTTCCGCCGGGGTCAGCCGGGCCTGACTCGACGTTGGGAGTCGATCGCACACGAAGTCCACGGCCTCGTCGAGTCGGTACACCGCTCGTGGCGCGATGCCGTCGAGCCGGTGCGACTCCCGGCCGATCGCTAACGCCGCGATAACGAATGTGATCACGGCCGCGACGAGCGTGGCGATGATCGTGGAGGTCTCCACGGTGGCCTCCGGGCTCCGGCGCTCAGATACCGATGCGCTTGGCCAGCACCTCGCGATGGTAGGTCGGGTCGCCGAAGAGCAGCTCGGAGGACTTGGCGCGCTTGAAGTAGAGGTGCGCCGGGTGCTCCCAGGTGAAGCCGATACCGCCGTGGATCTGGATGTTCTC
>Ga0194023_1000222_pt1 | contig 10018 bp, 10 predicted proteins | sample IW6Sep16_MG_FD_140348 | JGI IMG/M metagenome (GOLD analysis project Ga0194023, IMG submission 140348) | Freshwater microbial communities from the Broadkill River, Lewes, Delaware, United States - IW6Sep16_MG | ecosystem: Environmental > Aquatic > Freshwater > River | place: USA: Delaware...
AACAGTTGGTATATATTTGGATGATTGCTATGAAAAAAATGGCCCTCTTAAAATAATTAAAAATTCACATAAAAAGAAATTGTACAGTCACCACAATAAAGAAAATTACTTTGTTGGAAAAATAGATACTAAAAAGAATAAAATTGGAGTTAATAATAGCGTTTCCATTACTGGAACTGCTGGAACAGTTGTTTTTTTTCATTGTAGATCAGTTCATGGATCTGGACACAATCTAATGGATAACTCGAGACCATTAATTTTATTTGGTTACAGGGCATGCGATGCTTGGCCATTAATTAATGATGGAAATCCTCATCCAGAGGTAGATTTAGAAAATTATGATAAAAATATTATTGTAGGAAATAAGTCAATAAAACCAAGATTAACCAATGTTCCAACAATAATTCCACTTCCCAAGAAAAAACATTATGTTTCTATTTATGAGCTTCAAAAAAATTAGATCACATTAAGTTTGATTGTAATAAATCTTTAACATTACATTCATATAAATTTTGAATGTCTTTTTTAAAAAAATATCTCAAGTGGATCAGTACAATCTTAGTATTAACTGGTATTTTACTCACAAATCTTAATATATACCCACTAAATATCTATTTTCATGGTCTTGGTGTTGTTGGATGGACAATTTCAGGGTTCTTACTAAAGGATAAGGCTATTTTAACTAATTTTGGATTACAAATTCCATTATTTGTAATTGGTATTTATAAAATTATTTTTTAATGAAAAATATTTTATTTGTATGTACTGGTAATTCTGCAAGAAGCATTATAGCTGAGAGCATTATCAATAATGAATATTCAAATACATTCAAAGCTTTTAGCGCTGGTAGCAAACCTTCAGGAAAGATCAATCAAGATGTTAAAAGTTTTTTAGAAAAGAACAAAAATTATGATCTAACTAATTATAGTTCTAAAAACTTTGAAGAGTTTATCAATAATGAAATAAAAATGGATCATGTAATAACAGTATGTAATAACGCAAATAATGAAGTGTGTCCTATTTGGCCTGATAAAAAACAAATTATACACTGGGATATAGACGATCCAGTAACTAAACTTCAAAATGCAAATGTCGAAGAAAAGCAAATAATCATTAGAAACACTTTCAATGTTATAAGTAATAAAATTAAAGATTGGCTAAATGAAAAATAAAAATAAATATTTTCTTTCAGAATTTATTGGTAGTTGCTTTTTAGTAATGATCATAGTTGGATCAGGTTTAATGGCAGAAAATCTGACAAATGATACAGCAGTAATGTTAATAGCAAACACATTAGCTACAGGCGCTGGATTGTTTGTGTTAATTACAGTATTTGCTGATGTATCTGGGGCTCATTTCAATCCATTTGTAAGTATTGCTATGACAATTACAGGAAAGTTAAAAAAACGTCTTCTACCCTTTTATATTTCTGCTCAAATTTTAGGATGTTTGCTAGGTGTAGCCTTAGCTAATTTCTTTTTTGAACATCAAATTTTTGAATTATCTACAAAATCTAGGGATGGAATTTATATCTTTACCTCTGAAATAGTAGCTACTTTTGGTTTGATACTTATTATATTTGGATCAATGAAATCAGGTAAATTGACAGTTGCTGCATCAGTTGGTTTATATATCACTGCTGGATATTGGTTTACTTCTTCAACATCTTTTGCAAATCCAGCTGTTGCATTAGCAAGAACCTTCACAGAGTCATTTACAGGTATAAATTATCTAAACACTCCATTTTATATATTTGCTGAATTGATAGGTATGATTATTGCAATATTGGTTGTAAAAAAATTATTTCTAAATAAGTGAATAACCAGAAGATCTAACGGTTCTTATTAATTCTTTTTTATTTTTTATATTAATTGATTGTCTTAATCTTCTTATGTGAACATCAATAGTTCTGCTTTCAACATTTACATTATTAGGCCATACATTTTCTAAAATTTGATCTCGAGAATAAACTCTTTTTGGGTTTGATAAAAAAAATTCTAATAATCTGAATTCAGTTGGCCCAAGTTTAATTTCTTTATTATCTCTAAAAACTCTTTTTTCAATTCTATCTAAGTTAAGATCATCAAATTCAAGATTATCTGAAACACTTGTTGGATTAGTTCTTCTTAGAACAGCTTTTATTCTTGCTATTAACTCATTAAAACTAAATGGTTTTGTCAAATAATCATCTACACCGCTATCTAAACCTTTTATTTTGTCTTCCTCTTCTCCTTTCGCAGTCAACATTATTATTGGTAAGCCTTTAAAACTACTATCTTTTCTAATATTTTTACAAATATCAATCCCAGATAAATCAGGTAACATCCAATCTAAAAGTAATAAGTTTGGTTCAAATTTTTTCAGTTCTTTCAAACCATCATTGCCGTTTGTTGATGAAGAAACAATAAAGCCTTCTTTTTCTAAATTGTGTTGAACCAATTGAATTATAGAAGACTCATCTTCTATAATAAATATTTTACCATTCATTGTTATTGTTGAATAACTTTTCCTTTAGGTCTACTGCCCTTAAGGTATTCACCTTTTATCAAATAACAAATAGTCTCTGCAATATTAGTTATATGATCTCCTGCTCTTTCTAAATTTTTAGTAGCAAAAATTAAATGTGTAGAAAAATCTAAATTCTTTTTATCTTTTGAAAGAAAGTCAATTACACTTTCCATTGCAATGTATGTTAAATCATCAACTTGTTCATCTTTTTCCCATACTTCTTTAGCTTTATCATAATTTTTATTTACATAGCTGTCCAAAACATCATTAAGTTGCTTAATAACAAGATCACCTAACCTCTTTAAATTTGCTAGTAATTCTTCTGGTAAATCTAGGGGCAAAGGTTTGACTTTTTTTGCATTACTTTTTGATAGATCTCCAATTCTTTCTAAATCTTGAGATATTTTTAATGAACTAATTGTTTCCCTTAAATCGATAGCCATTGGAGCTCTTTTAACTAACAATGTCATTATTTGTGTATCAATTTTTGATCTAAACTTATTAATTTCATCATCACTTTTGATAATTTTATCAATAGAGTCTTTATCAACCTTAATAACTGCATCCATGGAGTCTACCATTTGAGACTCGGTTAAACTTCCCATTTTAATTACAGAGTCTATTAAATGCTGTAGCTCTTCTTCGTATGACTTTACTGTATGTTCGTTGCTCATATTTTATCCAAATCTACCTGTAATATAGTCTTGTGTCATTTTATTGTCAGGATTTTTAAAAATTTTTTCAGTTTTTCCTACTTCAATTAGCTTACCTAGATGAAAAAAACCTGTTTTTTGTGAAACTCTAACAGCTTGTGCCATTGAATGAGTAACTATTACAATTGTATAAGTTTTTTTTAGTTCATCAATTAATTCTTCGATTTTTGCTGTAGCAATTGGATCCAATGCTGAGCAAGGTTCATCCATGAGAATTACCTCTGGGTTTACTGAGATAGCTCTTGCAATACAAAGTCTTTGTTGTTGACCGCCAGACAAACCAGTGCCAGGTTCATTCAATCTATCTTTAACTTCTTCCCATAGGGCTGCTTTTTTTAGACTGTTTTCCACAATTTCATCTAACTCACTTTTAGTTTCACCTTTTCCATGAATTTTAGGACCGTAAGAAATATTGTCATATATACTTTTTGGAAATGGGTTTGGTTTTTGAAATACCATCCCTACTCTTTCCCTCAAAGAAACAACATCAAGCTCTTTATCATTTATTTCTACACCATCAATTTCAATATTTCCCTCTACTTTACAAATATCAATCACGTCGTTCATTCGATTAATACATCTTATAAAAGTAGATTTACCGCATCCTGATGGACCAATTAATGCAGTCACTTCTTTTTCATTTAAATCAAGGTTTACATCAAACAAAGCTTGTTTATCACCATAATAAACATTTAAATTTTTTGATTTAATCTTTATATCACTCATTTAATTCCATCTTTTTTCAAATTTTTGTCTTAAGTATACTGCAACAAAATTCATTACAATTAAAAAACTTAATAACATCATAATAGTAGCTGATGTTTTTTCAACAAATCCTCTCTCAGCAGACTCTGACCATAAATAAACTTGCACTGGTAATGAAGATGATGGATCAATAGGAGTTGATGGTATATCAACAACGAAAGCAACCATACCAATTAAAATTAAAGGAGCTGTTTCTCCTAGAGCTTGAGCTAATCCAATAATTGTTCCAGACAAAGTTCCTGGTAAAGCTAATGGAACAACATGATGAAAAACTGATTGAAATTTAGAGGCGCCTACAGCTAATGCACCTTCTCTAATCGATGGTGGAACTGCTTTTAATGAAGCTCTACAGGGAATGATAATCCTTGGTAAAGTCATTAAAGCTAGCGTTATACCTGCAACTAAGGGGGTAGATCTAGGTAGCTGAATCGTTGCTAACAATATTTGAAGTGCTAACAAACCATAAACAATTGAAGGAACTGCGGCTAGGTTATTGATATTTATTTCAATAAAATCAGTAATTTTATTTTTTGGAGCAAATTCCTCTAGATAAATTGAGGCTAGAACTGCAACAGGAAATGCTAATAACAAACAAATTATAATACTATAAAATGAACCAACTAAAGCACCACCAATGCCAGCTAACTCAGGATCTCTAGAGTCACCATTGGTAAAAAAATAATTATTAAAGTTTTTTATAATCTTTTTATTTTCAATTAAATTATCATAAATTTTTAACTGAATATTTGAAATTCTTCTTCTATCTTCTGGTAAATCCCTTGGGTAATTTCCTTTATGAAGTTGGTCAATATCATCAGAAGCTGAAATTTCTAAATTTATTTTTTTACCAATTAAAGTATTATCTTCTAAGAATGCTTTTTTGATCTCAATTTCAGCATCTGTCGTAAATAAATCAATTAAAGCATTTTCTTCTTCTAAGGTGTTTGCTGGATAAACTTTTAAAAGAGACTCAATAGTAACGTCATAAAAATCAGCTTCTAATATTTCCTCTTCATTAGCTCCATTTTTTAGCTCAAGAAGTTCAGGATCAAAGAAAACCTCTACATCTATGGCTGTTTTCATAAATGCAGAACTGCCTTTTGAAAAAATATTATTAACCAATATAAGTACAAACAACAAAGCTACAAAAATAGACGCTAAACCATAAAATCTAAATCTTTTTTCTGAACTGTGTCGTTTTTTTAATCTCTGTTCTTTAGTCATACTTTTCTCTATATTTTTTAACAGCTCTTTGAGCTATATAATTTAAAACCAGGGTAGCAATAAACAAAGTTAATCCTAACGCAAATGCCGATTGTGTTTTTGGACTATCAAATTCTTGATCTCCTACAAGTATCATCACAATTTGAGTTGTGATCGTAGTAGTTGACTCTAAAGGATTAATAGTAAGATTTGCAGCTAAACCTGCGGCCATTACAACAATCATTGTTTCTCCGATAGCTCTCGAGACTGCTAGTAACACTGAGCCAATTATACCGGGCAATGCTGCTGGAATTACTACTTGTTTAATCGTCTCTGATTTTGTTGCTCCTATAGCATAAGAGCCGTCTCTTAATGATTGTGGTACTGAATTTATAACATCGTCAGATAAGGATGAGATGTAAGGAATAATCATTATCCCCATTATTAATCCTGCTGCAAGTGCGCTTTCAGATGAAACTGTTAATCCTAAACTTTCACCAACTTGTCTAAAAAATGGACCTACCGTTAGAGCTGCAAAAAAACCATAAACTACAGTTGGTATTCCAGCTAAAATTTCAATAATTGGTTTTGAAACTCTTCTGACTTTAATTGAAGCATATTCAGCCATGTAAATACCTGAAAATAAACCAATAGGAACAGCTACCAACATTGCAATGAATGCTATAAATGAAGTCCCTGCGATTAAGGGAATAAAACCAAACGCATCTTTAAGTTCAGCATATTCTTCTGCTGTAATTGCTGAAGCATCACTTACAAATGCTCTTTGAGGGCTCCAATTGGTTCCAAATAAATAATCAAAAATATTAATAACTGAAAAAAATTTGATACTTTCAAATAATAGTGAAAATATTATTCCTAAAGTAGTAAGTATCGCTATTAGTGAAGATGCAAAAAGTAATCCTTTTAAAATTACCTCAACATCATCTCTAGCTTTATTGTTATTTTTAATTTTTTTTAACGAATAAATTACTGATGCAATAATTATTGCAAAAATTAAAACTATTTTAGAATTTGTAAAGAGATTTAAAAATTTAGCATATGAGATAGCGCTCTCTTTTAAGATACTATCTATATCTCCAAAATAAGTACCTAAGTGAATAGCTTTAATTTTTTCGTAAATTAAATTGGCTTCATTTTTATCATTAAACACAGCTCCCTGATTTGCGGCAGTTTCAATTATAATAGATTTTATAATTACAGGTTCAAAAAGAGACCAAACAGTTAAAAAAACTAAAGCAGGTATTGAACACCATAATACTAAATAGTATCCATAAAATTTTGGAAGAGCATTTAGTTTAATATTTTTTTGAATAGAAATACTTTTAGTTTTTGATCTACCATAAAAGAATAAGGATAAAGAAAATATTGTTATTAAAAAAATTAATACGAAATTCATTCGATCAAACTGTTATCTTTTAATTGTTACAGAATTGTTACAAACTAACTTCAAGATTGCATTTAAAAAAAAGGCCAGTAAAAACTGGCCTTTTTTTGTGGATAAGTCTAAATTTACTTAATACTAATTGTGTTTAAATCCAAAGCAGCTGTTCGTGTTACTTTGTATTTATCTGAAGCTAATGGGACTAATCCAATTTTAGCCAAATAACCTCTATTACCCATAGCTTTTTTAGATGTAAATTCTTTCAAATACTCTTGCATTCCTGGAATCACACCAATGTGGGCTTTCTTCACGTAAAAGAAAAGGGGTCTTGCTATTGGATATGAATAATCTTGGATGCCCTCTAGAGATGGCTGAACACCATTAATAGCTGCTGCCTTAACTTTATCCTTGTTAGCAACTAGATAGCTATAACCAAAAAATCCATATGCATCAGGATTAGAAGTTAGTTTTTGTACAATTAATGTATCATTTTCACCAGCTTCAACTGCATAACCATCTTCTCGCATTTTAGCACATTCTTTACTAGCATTTTTTCCAGCTGCATCATAAAGTGATTTTGCTGTTTTTGTGCAACCTTTACCCATTACTAAAGAATTCCAAGCATCTCTAGTACCAGATGTTGGAGGAGCAATCAAAATTTCGATTTTTTTATTTGGAAGACTTGATTCTATATCGCTCCATTTTTTGTATGGATTTTCAACAAGCTTACCGTCAACATCTACTTTAGCTGCTAACGCTCTCCAAAGTTGTTCTTTTGTAAAATTAGCGTCTGGAGCGCTAACGGCATGAGCAAAAGAAATACCATCATTGCCAACTACTATTTCAATTATTTCAGCCACACCATTTTTTTCACATAATGCTTTTTCTTTTGGTTTAATTGCTCTTGAAGCATTAGTAACATCTGGATGATTTGCACCAACACCAGCGCAAAATAGTTTCATTCCGCCCCCAGTTCCAGTACTTTCAATTACAGGTGTTTTAAATTTTCCACTTTTACCAAATTTTTCAGCAACAACAGTTGCATATGGATAAACGGTAGAAGATCCTACTATCTTAATTTGATCTCTTGAGTAACTTGTTGTTGTAAAGCTTAGAACTAAAAGAAATCCTAATAATGTATTAATTAATCTATTCATAATTTTCCTTTTTTTTAGATTTAACATACGCAACTAATTAAATCTGATTCTTAAATATTTTATTAAAGGAAGGTTAAAGTTTTATTACAATGACTAACTTTTTAGTTGTATTATAAAGCGTTAAATTTGATATCAACTGTAGTTCCTTGATTTTCAATACTACTAATGAGCATTTCTGCTCTATGCTGAGATACTAAATGTTTAACAATAGCTAGCCCCAAACCAGTCCCTCCAACACTACGACTTTTGCTTGGATCTACAGTAAAAAAACGTTCAGTAATTCTATGTATCGATTCTTTAGGTATACCAATACCTTGATCTGCAACTGAAACAATATTTAAGTCACCTTCTTTTTTAAATGTAATTGATACTTCTTTATTTTTGTCACTGTACTTAATGGCGTTATCTATAAGGTTGGTGAATATTTCTATTAATTTATCTCTATCACCAATTATTTTAAAATTATCCACTTTATAAAAATTCAATTTAATATTGTTTTTACTGACTAATTTTTCGTATGTTTTAATTACATATTCTATTAATTCAGTTAAATCTATTTCATGAGTAGGTCTTATGTGTTCCTGTAATTCAATCTTAGATAATGATAATAAATCTCTGATTAGATTTTCCATCCTTTCAGATTGTGAAGTCATTATTGGAAGTAAGTTAGTAACTTCAGAATTTTTCTTTAAATCAGGGTTATTTTCAAATGTTTCAAGTCCCATTTTGATTGATTGTAGCGGTGTTCTCAATTCATGTGAAACGTTTGCAACAAAATCTGATTTTAATTGTTGAAATTTATAAAATTCAGTTAGATCTCTAATAAATAAGAAGCATGAAGTTTCATCAAAGAATAAATTATTCTTATCAAGATAAATTGTAATATTTAATCTAAAAGTTGATTGACTTCTGATTTCAATTTCAAGATCAGTTAAATTATTTCCATCAAAAGCTTTATCAATGGAAATTAATAAGTCAGGGTTTCTTAAAAAGGCACTAATATTTTCACCTATTTTAGTTTGAAACAATTCTGATGCAGAATTATTAGTATAAATTATCTTTTTTGACTTATCTAAAATTAAAATTCCTTCTGGAATATAATTTAATAAATCGTAAATATTTTTTCTATAATCTTTGCTTTCAATTATTTTAACTTGATCTTTGTTTTTATTATTATCTATACTAATTCCAAATACTCTTTCTTTTTTAAGTAATAAAAATGATAACAATCCAATAATAATTAATAAGATAATTAATAAAAGTTCCATAAGAATATAGTAGTAAGTTTAATTAATTAAAAAAATCAATATTTTTAAATTAAATATTTAAATTAAATCCTTTAAAAATTGAATTTTTTTTAAAAATGATTAAAAAATCTATCATTGTGAAGAAAAATCAAAAAAAATACGGTTACACAAAAAAAGAATGGGATAAATTAAGCCCAATTAGAAAATTGGAAAGAAAACTTGATAGAATTAACCATATCATGGAACTGATTAGAACTATAGTTCCTGTGATGTTGTTACTTTTGAATACTATTATTATACTTAAATTATTTAATTATATTTAATTAACCCTACCATAAACGTCTTGGTATCTAACAATGTCTGTTTCTTTCAGAATTGATCCAACTTGAGCTTCCATAATTTTTACTGGTTTTTTTCCAGGGTTTTGAATTCTATGAATAGCTTCTAAAGGAATAAAAATATAATCATTGGGTTTTTTAATAAAATTACTCTTGTTTAAAGTTATTTTTGCATTCCCTTGAGTAACCAACCAATGTTCAGCTCTATGATGATGTTTTTGTAGACTTAATATACCTTTAGGTTTTACAAATAATTCCTTAATTAAGAACTCCGTTCCCTCAAATAAGTTCGTATATTTTCCCCATGGTCGGTAATAAACATTTTTTTTCTTAACATATTTATTTTTATTTTTGTCATACATCTTTAAAATTTCTTTCCAACTTCCAAGATCTGACCAAGGAATATCTAATTTGATAGCATTAATTTGTTTTGTCTTTTCTAAAATTGCATAATCAAATGATTTAGCAGTTGCTTTTTCAAATGATGCTTTGTTTAAATAATAAGTATTTGATTTTAATTTAGCTTTTTTAACTGCTTCAACACAGTTTTTATATATTGTTGGTTGATTTTTTTTAAAGTTTTTTATGATTGAATCTTTTCTAAGAAAAAACATTCCAGAATTCCAATAACCTTTTTTCTTTATAATTTGTTTTGCTTTAGCTTCTTTTGGTTTTTCAATAAATT
>Ga0194023_1000224_pt1 | contig 9979 bp, 6 predicted proteins | sample IW6Sep16_MG_FD_140348 | JGI IMG/M metagenome (GOLD analysis project Ga0194023, IMG submission 140348) | Freshwater microbial communities from the Broadkill River, Lewes, Delaware, United States - IW6Sep16_MG | ecosystem: Environmental > Aquatic > Freshwater > River | place: USA: Delaware...
GGGAAATTTGGCACGTCAGCTACAACGTTTTGCCGAAGGTGCGCGTTGCTTGCCTAATGAACGTTACTGGCGTTGGGCTAGCTTATTGAATGAGGAAGGCACAAAAAAATTACTGCAACCTATAGAAAAGTGGCGAGAAAAAAACGTATTTGAACAACGAAAGAGTCACTTATTGCGCGATATTACCCCAAATGGCTCGTTTAACGAGGTATTGTATGCTGATATGAATATGGTATTACAGGGAGATATGTTAACAAAAGTTGATAGCATGAGCATGGCGCATAGCCTAGAGGTACGTACGCCATTTTTAGACCATCATGTGGTCGATTTTGCTTTTTCTTTGCCTGTATCGTATAAAATTACACGCAACATGAAAAAACGCATTGTGCAAGATACGTTTAAAAATATGCTGCCGGCAGCTTTGTATAATAGACCTAAACATGGTTTTGAAGTGCCTTTGTTAAAATGGCTTAAAAACGACTTGCAAGGGTTGTTTATCGAACCCTTATTAAATGCTAAACGCCTTAAAGAACAGGGAATATTTAATCCAAAATTTGTGCAAGTATTATTAAAAAAACTCCACTCCAACACTCCTGCCGATAGCCCTGCAACGGTGTGGGCTTTACTAGTTTTTCAATATTGGTGGCAGCAATATATGGAATAGCTTTTTTATTTGGGCGTTACCCCCTACCACAAAACCCTAAAAAAATGACTAATTTTTTTAGGGTTTTGTGGTAGGGGGTCGGGCTTTGCGGGGCTCCGCGTTCGCTACGGTGCTGCGTTCCACTGCGCACAGCTCCTATCGTCGCTCCCCTCCAATCCCTAACGCGGTCGTCCTTGCCGTTTATTGTTGTAATAACTTATGCAACGAAATGTGCAAAGCGGTACGTGCCACATTAGTTTTACCGGTATTGTGCTTGTAGGCCTCAAAAAGTGCTTCCCTAATAGTATCACTCACATCAAAAAACAAGGCCTCATCCGACATTTCTATGCCGTCTTGCATAAGATAAGCGAATAGGCGAGCCATGCCACAATTAGCTAAAAAATCGGGGATTAAACTACAACGCTCGTCTACAAATTGAGCTGTTTTACCAAAAAATAAGTCTGTACCTACAAATGGGTTATTTGCGCCACAAACTACTACTTCAAGGCCATTAGCTAATAAGCGTTCCATTTGCTGTTTGTGTACTAACTTAGAAGCCGCGGCTGGTACAAAAATAGCTGCTTCTAAATCCCAAATTTTGTTGTTTACACTAGCAAAATCTTCAATATCAGGATGGCTATTAGGATTTAATTTATTACCAATACGCTCAATAAATAACTTTGTTACCGTTTCAAACGACAAGCCTTTTTCGTCTATTAAACCACAGTTTTTATCAATAATGCCCACAATTTTAGCCCCAGCTTGTGCCAAGTAATATGCAGCAGCTCCAGCTACATTGCCCCAGCCTTGCACAATTACCTTTTTGCCAGCTACGTTACTTTGTCGGTAAATATCGTAAAAATGCACTACCGATTGCGATACTCCCCAGCCTGTCATCATATCGGCTATTACATAGCGATGTTGGGGATTAACAGGGGCATAATTTTGATTTTCGATGGTTTTACTTACTCCATAACGCAATTGCCCGATATAATGAATTTTTTGACTTTTAGAAGGCTTAAAGTGTCCATTTACAATACCTTCTTGTGGATGCCATAAACCCAAATCTTCTGTTAGTGGAATAACATGTTTTACCTCGTCAATGTTTAGGTCGCCGCCAGTGCCGTAGTAGTTGCGTAGAAGTGGTGTTACTGCCATAAACCAACGCTTGAGTACAGCCTCTTTGCGGGGGTCGTTGGGGTCAAAGTTAATACCCGATTTAGCGCCACCAATAGCAGGACCCGTTACCGAAAATTTAATTTCCATAATCTTCGATAAAGCGACTACTTCATCTTTGTTTAAACCTTTTCGCATGCGTGTGCCACCGCCTGCAGCGCCGCCGCGCAACGAATTAATGACTACCCAGCCTTCGGCACCTGTTTCGGTGTCGTTCCATTCAAACACAATTGTAGGTTTAGTGTTGCGATACGTATTTAACAAATCTTCTAATTGTGTTTGGCTTTTTTGAGCCATTAAAGAATTGATTGCCATGGATGTTGAATTTTTGCGCAAAGGTACAATTTTATGCTTGCTTTTTTTGACAAGTATCGTACATTTACTAGCCTAAATGTGGAATTGTGGTGTTAAAACGGGTTTTGATAAATTAAATTTGTTTTTAAATAATTTTTATTTTTGTGTTGTGATTGTTGAATAGGTCGTGTTTTTGTTTTTTTGTAAAAAAAAAGCCTTTATTTTTATTGTAATAATTAAATTATGATTAATAGTGTATTATGAATTTATTTTTAATAAATATTGTTTTTTGGTTGTTTTTGTGCAAAACAGACCAACTATTTTTAATTAATTATTATCTTATAAAGACTATACAAAAGTATTGGACGACCGCGTTAGGGATTGGAGCCAGGCGAGGTATCGAGCCGTGCGCAGTGGAACGCAGCACCGAAGCGAGAGCGTAGTGGCGCAAAGCCCGACCCCCACACCGTCTTGAAAAGCGGTGTGGGGGTAACGCCCAAATAAAAATATAAAAAATTAGACATCTAATAAAAAAAGTGTAATTTCATAGTAATATATATGGCTGAACTATTGTTACACTTAACATAGTTCAGCGTTTCGAGATTAATTAATACGTAAATTTTATTTATTTATGGGTAGTGCTAAAGTGTTTTTACCCCGCACCGAAAAACAGGTGCAAGGATTTATGGTGAATTTGTTACGCGATGTTAAGGCATTGGAAAAAATGTTGGCTGATGATATGTTTGAAAAATCGCCAATGAGGATTGGAGCAGAACAGGAGCTTTGCTTAATTGGCAAAAACTGGAAACCTTCGATGAACAACATGGCGGTGTTAGAGAACGCTACAAATCCATATTTTACTACCGAATTGGCGCGCTTTAACCTAGAAACTAATGCCGAACCGCTGGTTTTTAGTGGGAATTGTTTAAGTGAAATGGAAAATAGTTTAGTAGCCCTGCTAGCCGAAATTAGGGAAAAGGCTAACGAATTGGATACCGAAATTATTTTAACTGGCATTTTGCCTACTATCAGAAAATTTGACTTGTCGCTAAATAATATGACCCCTTTTGAACGGTATCGGGCTTTATGTTCGGCTATTTCGGCGCTGCGTGGTCATACCAGCCACGACCTTAATATTAGCGGAATTGATGAGCTAATTATGAAACATGATTCGCCTTTGTTGGAGGGGTGTAATACTGGGTTTCAGGTGCATTTACAGGTAACTCCTGAAGAGTTTGCGGCTAAATATAATATTGCACAAGCTATTGCTGGTCCAGCTTTGGCAGTTGGCACAAACTCGCCTTTATTGTTTGGCAGACGGTTGTGGCACGAAACGCGTATTGCATTGTTTCAGCAGGCTATTGATGTGCGCATAGCTGGCGATAATTTGCGGAATAGAAGTGCTAGGGTAATGTTTGGTACAAAATGGGTGAAAAACTCTATTCTCGAAATTTATAGGGAAGATATTACGCGTTTTAAAGTATTATTGGGTAGTACAGCCGAACGACAAGATCCTTTTGAAGTGCTTGCACAGGGTGGTGTGCCTGATTTAGATGCACTACTGGTGCATAATTCGACTATTTACCGCTGGAATCGTCCGTGTTATGGTATTAGTAATGGTAAACCGCATTTGCGCATAGAAAATAGGGTATTGCCTGCCGGACCAACGGTAAAGGATGAAATGGCAAACGCGGCTTTATGGCTCGGATTACTCAATGGCTTGGGCGATAAATATGGTGATATTACTAAACTAATGGATTTTGATATTGCAAAGGCTAATTTTATGCGGGCCTGCAGAAATGGTATGAATAGCAAGTTTACATGGTTTGATGGTAAAAATTATCCTGCTGCCGATTTGCTGAAAAATGAGCTTATTCCTATCGCTACGGCTGGCCTGAAAAAGGCTAATGTGGATGAAAAGGATATCGAAATGTATATGGATGTACTACGCGGACGTATTGATAGGCAGCAAACGGGCTCGCAATGGATGTTAAGGTCGTATACTAAATTGCTCCAAAAAACGTCTACCGAAGAGGCAAGGGCGGCTGTAACGGCTTCTATTGTGAAACAACAACGCGATAATACGCCTGTGCATTTGTGGGAATTGGCTACCGTAAAAGATATTGAAGGGGCATGGAACCCGTCGGAGCTTATTGTGGAGGATTTTATGCAAACAGATTTGTTTACGGTATACGAAGATGATATTGTGCAACTGGCTGCCGAAATTATGGATTGGGAGAAACTCAAGTATATTTTGGTAGAAAATAAGCAAGGGAAATTAACAGGCTTAATTACAGCGCGTATCATTTCTCGCCATTTAATGAGGCATTTTTATGATGCTCAGGCTAATAATAGTCAACCTATAGCCATCCGCGATTTAATGATAAGCACACCACTTTGTATTAGTCCAGGTGCTAGCTTGCAGGAGGCTATTAATATGATGCAGGTACATAAAATAGGTTGCTTGCCGGTTACTAATGATAACAAAGATTTACTGGGTGTAATTACTGAAGAGGATTATTTAACTGTGGCAGGACGTATTATTTATGAAGAGCCTACTGAGGCTAAAGTGTAATAATACTTATTTTTTTTATTTGGGCGTTACCCCCACAAGCCAAACTGCAAAAAACATGACTGTTTTTTACAGTTGTGTCTTGTGGGGGTCGGGCTTTGCGGGGCTCCGCGTTCGCTTCGGTGCTACGCTCCACTGCGCACAGCTCCTTGCGTCGCTCCCCTCCAATCCCTAACGCAGGGCTACCGATTACCTACGGCTTGTACTGCCAAATGTAAAGCGGCAAGTGTTGCAATTTATACAAATCGTGTACTATTTAAGACAAAAATATTGCTTGTTTAACAGTAAACAAGCAACTAAAAGCTTTTTTTGACGTATTTGACTAAAAAAAAGACTTATAAATTTGGAAATACGCAAAAATCTGCTTTACTAAATCATACTTTAGTAAAAAATAGCTTACACACACCCACACATTAAAGCTGGTGCATGATTTGTTAAAAATTATTTACTAGTGCATATATTATTTTTTTGCTTAAATCTGTTTTAATAAATACTAAATTGTAGTGTACATCGCCAAAACTTTTTGTTGATGATGTAACTATTTTTACATTATTGAGCTTATACGTACTGCTTACTTTTATGCGCTTATTATATTTTGTATTTTGCTTATCAACCCATTAAAATCAATAGCATGGCCGAAAAAAACAAACAACCTACTAACCCCGAAAAAACGCGCTATAGTGATGAAGAATATCAAGAGTTTCGAGAGATTATTAACAAAAAGTTAGTATCGGCGCGCAAGGAGCTAGGATATTTACAGGAACAAATCAGAAATTTATCGGGTGGCCCTGATAATAAATTGTCTGGCTTAGAAGATGGTACGGGTACGCTAGAAAAGGAGTACCTTAATCAAATGGCTGCTCGCCAAATGAAGTACATCAAAAATCTTGAAAATGCACTAATACGCATTCAAAATAAAGCATATGGCGTGTGTAGGGTAACTAAAAAGCTTATTTCAAAAGAACGTTTGCGCGTAGTGCCGCATGCTACCTTGAGTATAGATGCTAAAAAACAAATGTCTAAAGATAATACTCGCGCACCGCGTTATCGTAACTATTATCGTCGCTAACCGCAAAAATGATAAAATATTGAACATTTTTGTATCGTAAGGGTACGTTATTATACGTCTAATGTTATATATTGCAGCAGCAAATACTATTTATAAAATATTTAAATAGCGTTTGCTGCTGTAAGTTTGTTTACTAAATCCTACAGAGTACAATTGCTTGTTAAATGTGTTGTACTGTCTAAATAATTGTCTCTGTTAAAACTATATAATTTTGAAAGCTCGTATTGCCATAGGCATTTTACTTGGGGTCTTAATCCTCGACCAAGTTGTTAAAGTTTGGGTAAAAACTCATATGATTATAGGGGAAGACTATGAAGTTTTTCGCTGGTTTCATATCCATTTTGTCGAAAATGATGGAATGGCTTTTGGAATAGAATTGGGTGGAGCATATGGCAAACTTATTTTGAGTTTGTTTCGTATTGTAGCAGTGTCGTTTATTGGCTATTTTTTGTACCGATTTATTAAAGAAGAAAAGGTGTCGCCCGGATTGGTGGCTAGTATTTCGTTAATTTTAGCTGGGGCGCTGGGAAATATCATCGATAGTACTTTTTATGGTTTGTTGTTTTCTGAAAGTTATGGTACGGTAGCGCAGTTTATGCCTGAACAAGGGGGCTATCAAAGTGTTTTTTACGGACGTGTGGTTGATATGTTGTATTTTCCGTTGTACCAAGGTTATTGGCCGCAATGGGTACCTTGGGTAGGTGGCGACTATTTCATATTTTTTCGCCCGGTATTCAATATCGCCGATACTGCTATCACACTAGGGGTGCTTTCTATATTAATTTTTCAACGAAGTTTATTTGATGAATTAGATGAGGCGACAAAACCGCAAAAAAATCTAAATGATGTGGAGGAAAATACGTATATTAGTGCAAGTAACACGGCTAATAACAAAATTGTTGATGAGGGTACGCCAACAGCTATCTTAAATATTCCTAATTTGCCTAATAAAAGTGCTTCTGGTTCTAGTACAAAAGTCCTAAACGACAATGATGATGTATAGCTGCTAATTTCCTAAATACTTGCTCACTAATGTCATCTAATCTACACGTTGAATATTGCCCACAAAAAAATTTACATGCTAAAGAGTTAGATGCTTTTTTAGCACATGCTTGGTTCAGAAATGGACAAACCATGTTTCATACGCAAATTTTGTGTTTTGAACAGGGGGTCTATTCGCCTGTTTGGATTCGATTGCCGCTAACGAATTATGTGCCTAAAAAACGCTTGCGTAAATTGTTACGCAAAAATAGCCATTTCCGAACGGTGGTTAAAAAGGCGTCTATTACGCCGGCTAAAGAACGTTTATATCAACAACATAAGTACCGCTTTTCGGGATATATACATGATAGTTTGAGTGATTACTTGGAGGCTGGGGGCGCAAGCGTGTTTAATACCATGGAAATTTGTGTGTATGATGGCCGAAAATTAATTGCAGTGAGCTACTTTGATGTGGGAGATGTAAGTCTTGCGGGTATTATTGCATTGTACGATAATAGTTATGCGACTGCAAGCTTGGGTATGTATACCATGCTCAAAGAAATTAATTATGGGGTAATAAATAATTATCAATATTATTACCCTGGTTATATCGTGCCAGGATATGCTCCCTTTGATTATAAACGCCGTATTGGTGATGTAGAATATTTTGATTGGACAGATTCGATGCCTAATAAGCCGTTGTGGAAACCGATTGCGCAAATGCCTATACATTTGTTGCCAGCTAATATTATACAGGCGCGTTTGCGCTTTGTACAAAAATCGTTGCAGGGTTTGGCCATACCTACAAAAATGTATACCTACCCCTTGTTTCATTTGGGTAAATGGGGGCAAAATGGTAAGTCTTTTCTGCAATCGCCTGTGTTTTTACAGTGTTATCCTAACGCACTTAATTACGAACATTTAGTGGTCGAATACGAATGGTCGAGCCACCAGTTTAGCCTTAATAGGTATAGCGAATTTGAAACAATAACGCCAGTTTGCCCTAGTAGTTTTTACGAACGTTTTGCTAATACAGGCAATTGGACGCAGTTGTTGTTGCACGAAAAGTCTATTGCTTGCCATACTAAAGCTAGCGACCTTGTGCATGATATTATACAGGCTACTAACTGAAATTAACTAAATTTTAATGCTTTTTTTTATTTGGGCGTTACCCCCTACCACAAACCCCTAAAAAATTGACTAATTTTTTAGGGGTTTGTGGTAGGGGGTCGGGCTTTGCGCTACTACGCTCTCGCTTCGGTGCTTCGTTCCACTGCGCACTGCTCCTTGCGTCGCATAGCTACAATCCCTAACGCGGTTGTCCTATGCTAGTGTTGTGTTTTAATGGAAATGTGCATTTAACAACATACTAACATAACAAAAAATGTACTTGCTTATCGGAGCCCTGCGTTAGGGATTGGAAGGGGGCGAGGAATCGAGCCGTGCGCAGTGGAGCGTAGCACCGCAGCGAACGCGGAGCCCTGCAAAGCCCGACCCCGCTTATCCCGTGAGGGTAAGGGGGGTAACGCCCAAATTAAAAAATACTTAATAAACTGTATATTAATAACGTACCTGCGGCACGCCAATTCTACTCATATTTGGAATAAGTAAATTAAAATCGGCGGTAGTAACGCTGCCATCTAAGTTGGCATCGGCATCTAAATAACCATTAAGCATGCTAGCTTGTGCCAAATAAAAATTAAAATCGAGAAGGGTATTTAAGCCATCACTGGTAAAATCGCCTATTGCTAATGCATAAGTACCTGTATTAGTGCTTATTAACTGTGCTTGTCCGCCCAATACATTGCTAGGCACTCTAAAATCAAACGGATTAGTTGTAGGCAAGCTTATTGCACTACTACTCATTACCGCAATATGGTTACGATGATGCACAGATAGGTAATATTGCCCACCATTGGTCAAATTGTTAAAAGCAATATCAGCCGACCCATCAATATCTACCACCGAGCCGTCAGCCAATAATAACGCCGCCCGACGGTCGAGAACGAGATAATTATTATTGGCATCATGTGCTTGTATGAGTATCCAATCAACCGTGTTGGCAGGTAACTCACTTAGGTAATTTACGCCTTCTGTACCCATGTAATTCCAAGGAAACACATTAAAAGGCTGACTAGTAGGGAGGAGACCGTTATTCAGTAAGTTAGTGTGCATGTTTCCTGTATTGGCATCTTGCGCACCTTGCAAGGCCATGCGCAAACCCACATCCACCAAACCCGAGCAATCAGGTGAGGTAAAAGTGTAACTAGTTGTGCAAGCATTATTATCGCTATCACTAATGGTAATAGTAACAACTTCCATATCACCCAAAGCAAAGTTTGGAATACTCAAGTACAAATCATTATAGCTATAAGTGCCAATCATAAAGCCATTAGCCATTAGCGTAAAATGTGTGCTTGTACCAGTGTAATCAAAATCAATATCAATGCTGTACAAGCCATCATCATTGCAATTATACGGCTCTACTATTAGGTTTTGTATGGTACAATCGGCAGCAGCTCCACAATCAGGAGCCTGCACCTCCGTCCAACTATGACATGCCGAACCACTGTTAATATCTTGCACAACAAATTCGTATATGCTAGTGCCATTACCTGCTAAACCATCAATAATAATAGGTAGGTCACTATACAAAAATGTGCCGTAATTCATGCCATTGCCAAGCACTGCGAAACCATCATTGCCCACATTGCTGTAATTAAAATCTAATGTTATAGCAAAAGTGCCATTTGTGCAAGAACTAGAAATTATATCAGCTACAACATTGCTAATATGACAATCGCAATTGGGGGCATTAATGGTATAAATAGCATAACAGTTAGGATTGTCGTTGTCTTGTATGGTAAAAACCACATTTTGCCCTTCACCCATTGCTATTGAAGGAATAGTAAAATAAGTACTTGGATATTCTGGGTAATACGCATAAAAATTATCGCCAATAAATAAATCAAAGCCGCTATTATTTCCATTTACCACATCAAATGCAATGTCCACATCAAAGGTTCCATCGCTATGACACATGTTATGTGCTTCAATTACTAAGTTAGTAATATCGCAATCGCTTGTGCTAGTACAAGAAACTGGTTCAGCCAAAGCCGTCCAATTAGAACAATCATTATTTTCATTATCAATAATCACAAATTCATAAATGGTGCTTCCATCGCCTGTTAGTCCATCAATAACTATTGGCAAGTCGGTGTAGTGAAATGAGCCGTACGACATA
>Ga0194023_1000226_pt1 | contig 9968 bp, 4 predicted proteins | sample IW6Sep16_MG_FD_140348 | JGI IMG/M metagenome (GOLD analysis project Ga0194023, IMG submission 140348) | Freshwater microbial communities from the Broadkill River, Lewes, Delaware, United States - IW6Sep16_MG | ecosystem: Environmental > Aquatic > Freshwater > River | place: USA: Delaware...
AACATTTGAAATGGTTTATTTTAATCAGGCATATGTAGAAGGTACACAAATCTTTAATATGAATATTATTGACCAATGTATGCGACCTGACTTAGTACTAGGACAAGTATATATAAACTTGTATCTTGTTGCTGGACTTGACCCTGCATCATCTGGTTACCAAGCATCTGTACTTTGGGGTATAGACCAATACAGAGGTGAGTTGTATTTAGTTGATTTAGAAACCAGACGTGGTGGTGGTATTAGAGCTGCGTTAGACCAAATGGCAATATGGTTACACGAGTACGATTGTAGACATTGGATAGTAGAAGAAAACGGATTTCAATCTGCTATACGACAAGATGCTGCAATAAAAGAATTTACATTACGTACTGGTATAACTGTACAAGGTCATTTAACAGGTAAAAATAAACATGACCCATTGTATGGTGTTGGTGCTATGGCAGATTTGTTTGAAGATAAAAGAATACATCTACCTGTTGGTGATGGAGAATCTAATGCTAAAGTACAGAAATACAGACAACAACTGTTATACTTTGATGGAAAACCTGTTTCTAAACGAAACAAAGAGAAGACTGACATAGTTATGGCTAGTTGGTTTCCAATGAAAGTTTTTAGGCGTATGCAAAAAGAGCATACTGCCAACATAGGATTAGATTATAATCCTAGTTATGGAGATTATAAGATGACGGAGATAAACGAAGCACCATGGGCATAGAAAACTTAGATGTTAAAACTTATGACGAGATAGTTAGAAACGCTGCTGAACTTACATCAGGTAAGTTAGTACAAGAAAGACAAGTACAAAAAGCTAGAATAAAAGCTATTCTTAATGGTGGTTCAGATGGTATAAAAGCATTATTAGGTAATACAATGGAAACCTCTGATGCTGATTTATTACCAGCTCCAAACATGTTGCAATCAGGTATTGACCGACTTGCACAAAAGATTTCAGGTATACCACAAGTTAGAGTTGATGTACCTAATGAAAATGATTCTACTAGAAGTAAAGTACGTGCAGAAAAATTAGAACGTATTGTTACTAACTATGATGAGAAACAAAACTTATTAGGTCAACTACAACAAGCAGCTAGATGGTTACCTGGTTATGGTTACTGTGCTTGGGTTATTACAACTAAACGTGATACTAATGGTTTCTTTTATCCTAGTGCAGAGTTACGTGACCCTTATGATACTTTTGTAGGTAACTTAGGTCCTGACCAACAACCAAGAGAAATGGCTGTTATTAGACGTGTACCTAGATATAAACTTGCACAAATCTATCCAGAGTTTGCAGAACAGATTTTAAAACAAGATGAAGATGCTGATGAAGCACAAGATAACGCTACACCATTTTTATCTTATGAAAACAACAGAGAACAAGCTTGGGAAGATAATACATACTCTGGTGTAAGAATTATTGAATACTATGACATGGGAGGTACATACATTGTATTCCCAGAACGTAATATGATTTTAGATTTTATACCTAACGTATTATCTACTCCACCATTTGTATTTATGAAACGTGTATCTTTTGACCAGCTTAAAGGACAATACGACCACGTAATAGGTTTGATGGCAATGATGGCAAAAATAAACATTATGTCAGCTATTGCTATGGAAGACAGTGTGTTTACAGAAACTAACATATCAGGAGAGATAGAATCCGGACAATACAGAAAAGGTAGATTTGCGGTCAATTATCTAGCTCCTGGTACACAAGTTTCTAAACCAATGAACAATATGCCGTATCAATTGTTTCAACAGATAGATAGATTAGAAAGACAGTTGCGTATGGTAGGTGGTTATCCTGTAACTGACGATAGCCAATCTCCTAATAGTTTTGTTACTGGTGCTGGACTATCAGAATTAAACAGCACTATGTCATTAATGATTAATGAATATAGAGAAATCATAAAACAATCTATTACACAAATGGACGAAAAAAGATTAGAGCTAGATGTAGTACTTTCATACTCACAAGGTATTAGTAAAAAACCTATGGCAGGTTTCTTTAATGGTGCATCATTTTCTGAAAACTATTCTCCACTTGGTGATATTGGTGGTGACTTTACTACTAGACGTATCTATGGTGTTATGGCTGGTTTTGATGAACCACAGAAAATTGTAACTGGATTGCAATTATTACAAGCAGGTGTTATAGACGTAGAAACTTTACAAGATAATATTGATGGACTAGAAAATATAGCTAAGGTACAAGAACGTATACGTAAAAATAAAGCAGAACAAGTATTGTTTGATTCTATATTAGCTAGGTCAGCTCAAGGTGATATGGCTGCAACTATGGCTGCAATTGCTATTTATGAAATGCCAAATCAAATTACAGAAATTATGAAGCAGTTCTATACACCTGAAGAACCACAGATGACACCTGAACAAGAAGCTTTGATACAACAACAAATGATGCAACAGCAAATGGGTGGAGGACCACCAACAATGGCTCAAGCCTTTGGTATGTAAGATGAATGAAGATTTTGTTGAAGCAGAATTTTGGGATATGGTGTATCAAGAATACGGAGTTGTGGACGAATTAGATATATTATCTGAAAATGTATTAGAGATAATACAACCACAACCTGGATTAATAATTTTAATTACAAAGGATTTTTATGGCAAAAAGTAGAAGAGGCGGATATAGACAACCAAATAAGCCTGCTGCAGTTGCTACACCTCAAGGTGGACAAAGAACTGACGGAGGCCCAGGAAGTAGTAAGCAACCGCTTAGAAGACTTCCTGACGCTGATTATGGTGCAAATAAAGCATTTGTACAACAACAACAAGGAGCTGCGTTACCAGTTGCAAGAGGGGTAGAAGTTGCACCACCAAACATATTTGCACCTACTGAAAGACCACAGGAACAAATTACTGAAGGTGTACCAGTAGGTCCAGGTTCTAATGGAAATAGAGTGACTGATAATATAGATTTAATGTTACAAGCCATGTACGAAATAAATCCTTCACCTGTCCTGTTAGAATTAATTAATAACAGGAATAGGTAATATGGCAGGATTTCACTTATTTGATGAAAACGAAGAATTAAATGACCTTAGAGGTAATAATCGTGATGAATTACAAATTGGTCAATATAATAAAAATTTTGCTGTAAATCAACAGTATGTAAAAGAACTAGAAAAAATAACAGAAAAATTTCAATTACCTGCATCTATTGCAGTTCCTTTTGTTTTAGCTGGCGGTACAGCAGAACATGAAAGTGCTAAACAAATTGCTGAAGAAGTAGTTTACAATCGTGCTAAAAAAGAAGCTGAAATCTGGAAAGAACTTCAGGAAAGATATCAATATGAAGATTTAGAAAAAAATATGAAAATGTCAATAGGTGACTTATTAAGTGGTGGTTTATTTCCAGGTGGTGCAAAACCAGGTGATGTTCAATATGGTGTATGGTTTTTTGCTGGATTAGATGCATTATTCCAAACATATGGTCCATCAGGTAAGTGGTCTGTTGTTGCATCAGCTGCAAATACATTTTTACCAGGTCAACCTATGGCTGTTGGTAGGTCACAAGCATACTTACGTGATATTCGTGAATACGACAAAATGTTACGTGATGGTTACACACCAGCAGAAGCACAAGCAAAAATACAAGTTGACGTGTCTTTTACTGAAGTAGAAAATATTGGTAAAGATACAAACCTTCTTGGTGATATTAGAAAACATATTGGAATGATGCGTGAAGCAAATCAAATGGGTGGTGAGCCTGTTCTTTGGAATATGATGCGACAAGTTATAAACGGTAAACCAGTTAACTTTGATAGAAGTACACTTATAGGTTTAGAATCAGTTAAAGCTGAAGATACACCATATTACGAAACTTTAATTACAGATTATAAAATGTCACCAGAAGAAGCTAGTAAATTTATTTACAATAAGATTGGTGAACCATTAAAGAACTTTGATGAGAATGGCGAAATACATTACACCTCTGCTTATAGGCCAAATCAAATAAATTTCTATGCAGGACGTAATAGACAAAAATATATGTTTATGGGAGAAAAATTAGAACAAGATTTATTTGCACCAGAGTGGGCAGATAAAAATATATTACTTGAATATTCTCCAGGTAAAATACATACAGCTGAAATTTTTGAACCAGGAACTAGACAATTTGATTTAATGTCAGGACTTATAGATGCTAGTTATCAAATAGTTCCAGAAATTCTTGCAGGTAAAGGAGTTAAAGGTTTACGTAATCTTAAAAAAGGTTTTAGAAGAACTAATCAAGCTTTAGAAATTACACAAGATTTAGCTAAAAATAAAAAAACTGGTGAAATAATAAACATTAGTCCAAGAAAAATTGCAGATAGAATTGCAGATGAAATAGCTGATGAAGCAGACCCATTTACAGGTACAGGTAACTTTTCTAAATATATAAATTCTAAAACAGGTAAATCAAAAGTAACAGATGATTTAATACCTACTAAACGTGATTTAAAAAAAGGTGTCAAAAAAATTAAAGGTGAACATACTTTTTTTGGTTTAGTTCCTAGGTTTTTTCAATTAACAAAAAAAGAAATATTAGAGCAACCAATTATGGTTGATTACTTCAAAGCTCTTGCTGCTACTGATGATTTAGCAACAATATCTACTAATCCTATTTTAAGTAAATTACATCCTGGTGTATTAAAAGCTTTTGCAGATGAATCTGATTGGAAACAAATACAAAAAATACATAGCGACATGATGGATACAGGATATCAAATTGTTGACGATGCAGGAATTGTTAAAAGTGTAAAACTTGCTGAATATTATGCAGATGGAACATTACCTGTTAAAGGTTCATTTGTTTTAAATAAATTACTACAACAAACTGCAACAAAAGGTACAGAGTTACAACAATCTAAAGGTGTTTTTGGTAGAACTATGGGTTCAGCTTTATCTGCAATAGGTGATGAACAAGCTGCGTATCGTAGTGCTGGTAGTTACTTAGGAGAAAAACTTAGAGATACAAGAGTAATTGCTGATGAAGCATTAGGTGCTATACCTGTACTTGGTAGATTGTCTAGAAATAAACAAGCAAGAAGATTATATGTTGAAAATACAAAAACTGGTGTTTTAGATGACATGGATTCTTTTGGGGAATTGATACCTGCACAAAAAGTATTAGATAAATTAGGTGGACCTAAATTAGAATTTGAAAAGTATTTAGGGTTTAGTTCTAATTTTAACTCTACATACAATCCTTATTACAGAAAATTGTTAGGTGTTATTCCTGATATGGGTATTCCACTTAACAGTTTAGAAAACGGATATAAACAACTCGTAAGTCATTTACAAATCAATGCTTATGGAACTGAAGATATGAACCGTATATTAAATAATTTTTTAAATTTAGATTTTAGTGATAAACAAGCAGTTAGAAATTTTACTAAACAACAAGTAGAAGAAGATTTATTTTTAGTTGCTAAACGTGGTGGTGAATGGCAATACGTAGCTAAAGCTGCAGAAAAAATGTTTGCTGGTCAAGAAAAATCAAAAATATATGCATTAATGAAAGATAAAAAAATACTACCTAATGTTGGTGGTGGTTATGAAATGTATCGTATTAAAACACCAGATGGCGCTTATGTAGATATGCCTATGATGACTGGTTCTATGTTTTCTGAAATGGCTGACAATATTGCACCTTTAATGAACTACAAAATACTACATAGAGCTATGGGTAGAATGTGGAAGTCTTACGATGAATCAGAAGATATTGGAAATGTATTTACTAAAAATTTAAGTGATGCTTGGGATTTTGGTAAATACAATATTAATAAATTATTTGGTGACGCAAACGTATCTAAAGTAAATCCATATGATAATGGTGTAATTAGTGTTAAAAAATTAGAAGATGATTTTATGACAAATATGTTTTCTTTTTACACAAGAAACGTATTTAAACCATTAGTACTTGCAAGAGCTGCATTTTTTACTCGTGTATTTTTGGAAGAACAAGCACGTATTGCAGTATCTGGATTATCAGGATTATACAACCATCCATTTAAATATATGCAATGGCTAGCTTCACATGACCCTAATGCTAAATGGGTAAAGTTAATTCCTGGTCTTAAAGGAGCTAAATATAACGATGATGGTGTAGAACTTATGGCTTCACTAGAAGCTATGGAAGCAACTAAAAATAGTTTTAAAGTTACAGATTTTTTTGGACCTCCATCGTTAAAAAATAAAAACACAGAATATCTTGCTAAAACGAAAGATGAATTAACTACAAAGAAATATTCTAAACATTTGTTTTATGAATTAATAATGTTACGTAATGACCCTATAGCTAGAAAAGTAGCAGAGTATGGTTATGGTAATAAAGAATTAACTAAGTGGTTAGCATCTCCAGAAGGTAGAGCTGCAAGAATGGATTTATTTAATTACGGTGGTAATAAGTGGCAAGAAATATTAAAAGATGGAGATTTTTTAGACCAACACCTTCAATATCTTGAATCACGTATACGTATTAAAACAGGTGGCAATATTGTTGAAGGTACAGATTTAGTTAAAGGTAAAAATAATAAATATAGATATAACTTACAAACTAGTGACTTAGGTGATACTAATTTACGTAAAGCTATAGGTGAAGGTAAATTTACTACATCTGATGGTAAAGTTTTAGATTTTTATGAAAATGCAGAAAAAACAATATCTAGTTTTAAATTAAGACCAGTACTTAATGAATTAGAACTATTAGTAGAAAATGGATTAGATGCAGGAGCTGTTAAAGTTGCTAAACGTTTATTTGATGAAGATGATAAAACATTTTTAGCACAACTTGACGATATGTTAAATGTTGCGCAACAAGCAATCTTTGATAACTTAATGACTAAACCTATTGGTTACTTAAACAGGTCACCAGTATTTAAACAATATCGTTGGGTTTATATATCTAATAAATTTAAAGACTTTAGTCCATCATTACAAAAACAATTTATTAAAGAAGCACAAGCAGCTGCAGTACCGCAATCATTGATAAGAGAACTAAAAGGTTTTTCTGGTTTATACAAAAACGGTAAGATAACTGATTACGATGCTATGAATGTAGAAAGTAAAGCATATGGATTAGCTATGGTTAAAAATTTGCTTTATGATACAAAACAAAAACATGCATTATCTGACAAGTTATTAAACATATTTCCATTCGCAGAAGTTTGGTTTGAGGTATTTCAAACATGGGGACAATTACTTGCTGCAAACCCTACATCAATTAGAAAAGGTTATGTTGGATTAAGAGGTGCTACATCTGCAGATAGTTTTGGTACAAGTTCAGAAGATGGATTTATAACACCAGACCCTAGAGATAAAGATAAAGATATGTTTGTGCAACCTTTTGGTGGTCATTTATCAAATATTATTTTTGGTGAAGATAGTAATACAAGAATATCTCCTAGAGGTTATGTACAAGGTATTAACTTATTAGGACAAGGATTTGTACCAGGACCTAACCCATTAGTTGCATATGCAATAAATAAAGTACTACCTGAATACGGCACACCTAATGAATGGATTAGAGAACAATTGTTTGGTGATTTTGCACCACCAGAAAAAGTTAGTGAAGCATTTGCATATTCCCCTGTATATAACAAGTTAAGAGCTGCAGCATTAAACCCAGAAGAATTTGAAAATATTACTGAAAACAGTAGTGAAATAATGAAGATGCGAGCTAATGCTACTACTGATATATTTAGATTTGGTATGGCTTCTGGAGATAATATGAAGTTATACAATAACGGTAAATTAAATGCATATTTAAATAAACTTAATCCTAATGGTTGGACACCAGAAAATGTTACACAAAAACAAATTGATGAAGCATTTATGGAATACTCTAAAGATAAATCAGGTAGTTTATTCTTTTATCAATTTTTGTATCAATTTTTTGGACCTACAGGTTTTAAAACAGAATATTTCTTAAAAGATGAAGATGGTCAATTATGGGGTCAAGCAGTTCTTTATGAAGAGTTTGTACGTATAAAAGAAAAAAATGAAGGTAATGATTTAGCTGCTTATAATGAATTTTTAACTTTATATGGTTATGAACATCCATATTTGTTTAGTCCTAAATCACAATCAGAAACAGGTAGAAAACCTAGCAGTAAACGTGTACAAGAGTTTCAAGCAGAAAACAAAGAAGTTTTTGACCAATTAAAATTATCTGGTTATTACTTAAATGTTGATAATCCTAATGAAGAAAAAAATTACATAGATATTGTAAAGGAAAAATCTTTAATGTCCCCAGACCAATATCGTAGAAGTGTTAACGATACAATAGGTTTCTTTAGATATAAAACATTTAGTTCTAATTTAGAAAAACTTGAAATACCTTACAAGCAGAAAACAATTATTAAAAGAACCTATAGGGAAGCATTAAAATCAGAATTACCAGGATTTCAAGCAGATGAATATGGTTTGATGACACCTCCAGCTACATTAGATATATTTAATGAAATGCGTGAAAAATGGTCAAAGATACCATTTGTTAATGAACAAGAAGCAGGTAAAGGTTTTGCAGAAATAATGCCGTTTTGGGAAGAAATGGAAGCTATATCTAGAGAAGAATCTCCTACTGGAACAGATGACTGGTGGTTAAAATCTGATGACCCAACTGCTTTATCTATGCGAATTTGGATGTATAATAAAGCACAGCAGATTATAGCAGAATATCCAGAATTTTGGAGTGTCTGGAACGGAGTTATGTTAAAGTTATACAGAGATGATTTTGAAGTATTGGATTACGTGAAATAATTATGGACGAAAAAATTAGAGAACTACTACGAAGTTATAACGTACTTAGTACAATACCTAGTACTGGATTATTTAATGTTGTAACTGAAATACGTAATTTAGAAGAAACACCATATTTTTCTGGCAAGCCTGAATTAATAAGTCAAATGATTATGGCAAGGTCAAATCAAGATATTGATGCACTTAAAACAATTATTGACGCTGCTATAGAAGAAGCTGAAAATGTTGGAAAAATAGACATAGATGCTATTGAAAAAGAAAAAGGTTTTAAACTCCCTGATGAACAACGTGAAGCTTTACAAACAGCTGTACAATCTGTAAATACTGGACAAGATTATCAAGCTTTAACTGATAGACAAAGAGCTTTAATAATAGATGATATTGTTAATCAAGCTTTTGAAATTGCACCTGAATCAGGAACAAGACTTATAAAAGATGCAGAAGGCCAATTACAAGTATTTGGTGGATATTTTAATAATGTTTTATTTTCAAATATATTTTCTCAAAGTGCAACTACACAAGAAATTGTATCGTTTCAAAATTATTTAATTGAAAATGATATAGCTACACCAGAAGATTTTGCTGGAACTAAAGGTGTATATAGTGAAACATTAAGACAAAAAATAGAATCAGTTATGGATTGGGCAGACCAAAACATAAATGCTGCTAAAGGTACTCCATTAAGAAATCAAATAGAACAAGAAGAAGCTTTATTTTTTGCAGGTATTGAGTATGAAAATATGGATGTATCTTTTGAAAGAAATTTATTTAATTATGCAGTTAAAGAAATAGCTAAAGCAAATGTTGATTTAAAGAAATTTGAATTAGAAAAAGAACTTGAAGCTGAAAAAATTAAATACCTTCCTCCTAGAAAAGAAACACTAGATGATATGGTAGAAGCTTACTTTGTTGCTAATACAGGTAGAAGTCCATCAGCAAAAGAATTAAGCGATTGGTCAACAAAGTTAGCAGAAACTTATTCAGAACCTTGGACGCAATTACAACGTTTTAAATACGAAAAAGAATTTATGGATATAACTACAAAGCCTATATACAATACTAAATTTACAGTTGACCCAGTAACAGAAAAACCTAGACGTGTAGATACAGTTACCGGTCAAAGATTAGATTTTGGTAACTTGCAAGAAATGCAACCTATGACCGTTGAAGAAATATTTGAAGCTAAGTTTGAA